>ERZ1023396.111-NODE-111-length-34073-cov-224.275060_pt1 | contig 34073 bp, 22 predicted proteins | sample MGYA00380504_ERZ1023396 | MGnify/ENA primary metagenome ERZ1023396 (study PRJEB33173, sample SAMEA4830410) | metagenome | study: EMG produced TPA metagenomics assembly of the PRJEB25223 data set...
TGTCAATGAGTGATTTGGTTTGGTCGGTGAAATTTTGGGTGGTCATGGGTTTTTCCGTTAAAATAAGGTATCGTTGCTTAATTTGGGCCCAGCGTTGCTTATTTGCAGTTTTATGGGCGATAAAATTATAAAATCATTAAAAATCAATGTGTTAAAAACTTTAACTGCCGTTGCTTAATTTAGCCTTAGCGTTGCTTAACACGCCCATATCCTTATTAACGCCATATAAAGAATTTTTCATTATCTTTGCGATAAAATATTCGCTCTAAATCTTGCTCTACATGAAAAATAAAAACAAGTTTATCATCAATGATAATTTCTTCTAATTGAACCCTACAAGGCGGTGCAATAAAATCAAAAACCAATTTACGATAATTATCTAATTTATCGCCTAAACTTTGCAAATCTTGGATTTCGCCTTTATCAGATACACCAAAAACCAAAATTCCACCATCAGCATTTGCCATACCAATTAATTCATCGGCAATTTTACTGGGCTTAATATCTCTTTCACCCAAACCTTTGCGTTCAAAATATTGATTTTCATGCTGTGTTTGTAGATATTTTAGCGTGATTTGGCTATCAATCTTTGAAATCGGTTCATTAATCATCACCCACCCCCACCTGCCCATTCATCAGCATGGGTAATAAAAAATCTCTAAGTTGGGCGAGTTGTTGGTTTTGTTTTTTCAATATAATGATTTTCTGAAAAATTGGGCTTAGAATTTGGTCTAAACCACTTAAAAGGGCATCAGACGGGATGCAAATAAATGCTTGTTTTAAATGGTCTTGTGTGATGTGCCCCATTGTAGTCTTACGTAATTCCGCCATCATTTTAAAATGTTGCAAATAGTTAAGCAATTCAAAGTAATAAAAACTTTTTGGATATTGGTTTGATGTTACTTTAAAAATATGTTGATTTAACGCCCCTTTTCCTTGTGTCCAAATTTTTACATCAAGTGTAGCTGACCAAGAAAATAAAATATCGCCATCATTGATAATTGCTTCTTTGGGAATTTCAGTACTTGCTTTTTCTGTGTTAGCAGATATACCTTCGTTCATTTCACGAATTTTAATTACAGGTAAAAAATCACCATATTCATTTTTGGGACGATACTTTTGTAATGATAATCCATTAAAGTATTTGGCAATACTCCATAAACTTTTCACTTCCCACCCCTTTGGGATTTCTCGTTTTAAAGTGTCGTTATAGACCATTTCACCGCCGCTGGATTTATAGGGCTTGCCGTTTTCATCAGGAAAATCAAACTGCACAAACCAATAATCATACAGGGTTTTTGCCATTTGCTCTAATTGGGCGTTGATTTGATTATTGATAGCGATTTTTTGGTCAAGGGTGGATAAAATATGGGCAATGGATTTTTGGGTTTTTAAGTTTGGAATGGGTAATTCAAGGGTTTTTAGTGTATTTTCATTCACACGTTTTCTACCAGAAGTTCCTTCCATGCACTCAATAGCCCTTTTTCTAAAATCAGGACTAATTGCAAAATAGTATAAAAACTCAGGATTGGTATCATTTCTGGCTCTTAACACAATAAATTCTGTTGAGCCAAAAGCAATCTCATTATCCGCTAAAATATCAACAAAAGCGGTTTTTCCATTTTCTAAACAAGGTGTTATTTTCGCTACTAGAATATCTCCATTACGAAATTTTGCACCGCCAGAAAAAGGTTTAAGCTCATAACCAGTAATTTTTCGCTGAAACTCTTTTAATTTTGCCATTGGTACACATTTTGCCAAGACACCCTTTTTTAATTGTTCACTTGGATTAAATTCAGCAATACTTTGAACTTGTTTTAATGTAAAATCACTCATTTATACAACCATTTAATTTGACAAATCTATCCATTTTTAGACCACCTAAAACTCATTTACCAAACCCGTCCGCTTTCTTTTAGATATTCTTTGACCAATAAGCCATTGATAAATCGAATATCTTCGGGACTGACGGCAAATTGTTGTTGGCGTCTAAAATGCTCCAACACGCTGCCTTGCATTTGCTTTTCAAAATAGCTGTCGTTGTCCAGCATTTGGTGTAAATTCAGCACTTTTTCATCGGTATCGGTTTTTACGCCCATGAGTGCTTCATAGATTTTTTGTTTGTCGTGTGGCAGCCGCTCATCTCGCATTAAGCGTTTATGCACTCTGGCAAATTTGGTATCGCCTTGATATTTATGGCGGATAAGCTCGTTTTGGCGGTTTAACTCTTTGATTTTTAGATAGATTGAATCCAGCAAACTGATGTTTGCCACCATGTCATCTTGCGACACTTCCGACAGATTGCGTTTTTGAAAGATTTGTTCCAATGCTTCACGCAAGCTGATAAATTCAGGGTCATCTTGGTCAAAATTTGTCGCCAAGCCTTCACGCACTTTTTTGATGTGGTCTTTTAGGTCATCGGCAAGTTTGAGTTCTTGTTCGCCAATTTTGACAAAGGCAAAATACACATCTTCCAAGCTTTCGTTGAGCAAGCCGCTGCTGTCGCCTGCCGATAGACTCTCTGCCAGATTCAGTCTATCCAGATGTGCTTGCGTTTCTCGGTATAAAATCGCCAGTTTTTCAAAATCCAAACGGCTCAAAAACCGATAATCGCCCTGTAAACGCAAAATATTATACAGCTCTCTGGCGGTTTGTAGGGCTTTTTTGATGTCCAAGACTTGTTTTTTGTCGCTGATTTGACTGATTTGCTGACAAAAAATTTCGGCGTTTTGGGTATCAAAATCAAACAAAGCGTCTTTGATATTATGGATGTCTTGAATAATTTCTTGCTCATCTTTGAACATTTGGGCATATGAGCCGATGTCATCGCCCAGCTCGTTTTGTAGTTCGTCCCAATAGGCACGGTTGGTTTTGTCAAATTCGCTTTGAATGTCAGCAAAATCCACCACATAGCCATAACGATACTGTTTGTAAGTGCGGTTTACTCGCGTTAGGGCTTGGAGTAAATTATGGGCTTTAATGACTCGTCCTAGATACAGCTTTTTTAGGCGTGGGGCATCAAAGCCTGTGAGCAACATGTTGTAGACCAATAATAGGTCTATTTTGCCGTCTTTAAAGTCTTCTATTTGTTGTTTGCGGTCTTCTTTGTTGCCGATGTCGTGCAAGATTAGGGCGGCACGGCTGAGCTTTTGGGGGTCGCTTTGGCGGTCGGTGGTGGCGTATTGGTTTTGAAAGTGTTCAAATAGGGCTTTGGCTTGTTCGCTGCTGTCGCAAATGACCATTGCCCCTAAGCTGTCATCATCATTTATCTTTCTAAATTTTTCAAAATCGCTGACGATGTAGTCAATGAGTGGCTGGACAAAGTTTTTGTGGGCAAGGATTTGTTCTCGCTTGATGCTGCCCTTTTGTACTTGGGTTTGTGCTAGGGCATTTTGTAATTGGGCTTTATACTCGCCGCCAATGGCTTCGCGAATCAGACGCAAAGTATAGCCGTCAGCGATGGACGAATTATAATAATATTTATGAATATAATCGCCAAATAATTGTTTGGAATTCAGCTTGTTTTGAGTTCCGCCAATCAACGGGGTGCCCGTCAAACCGATTTTGATGGCGTTGGTGTCAGACTGCTCCAAATTAGCCAAAAATGAGCCTTTGGGATTGTAACTGCGATGCACTTCGTCCAAAAAATATACCCTTTGTATGCTCAAATCATAGTCATTACTGGCAATGACATTGGGGTCGTCTTGGAATTTGTGAATATTTACCACCGTGATTTCAGCTTTGCCTGTGTGGTTGTGCAGGCTTTGGGTGGATTTGATGTCTTTGGCAAACGCTTCTTTGGAGCTGATGGTGTGGACAATCAAACCACGTGCGGTGAATTCTCGCTGGGCTTGTTGCAACAAATCAAGCCTATCCACAATAAAATAAAATTTGGGGACGATGCCTTGTTTGGCAAAATGGGCAGTGAGATGACGCACATTATAATACGCCAAAGCAGTTTTGCCGCTGCCTTGGGTGTGCCAAATAATGCCTTTTTTGCTGCCGTTGTTTAAGGCTTTGGTGATGGCAAAGGTAGCAAACAGCTGCGGATAACGCATGATGTGCTTTTGTGGACCTTTGGTGGTTTTGACGTACGCCAAACCATACTGCAACAAAAACATCAAACGCCCATGATTGAGCAATGATGTACAGATGCGGTTGGTGGGTGTGTCTGGCGCTTTGTTGGTGGCGAACTCTGGGTTGTGTTTAATGATGGTGTTGTTGGTGTCTTTTAGCACCAAATTTTCTTGTTCATCCGTTAAGACTTGCAATAGCTTAGCCAGATTCAATGGCTGTTCTTCACGAAAATAGTTAAATACAAGCTTATCATCACTGCCAGACGCATAAAAAGCCCCTTGGACAGGTTCAATCTCGCCTTGGTCGTATTCTTGATTATTAGAAAAAATCATCAACTGGGTGATGTTAATAAAGCGACGAAATTTGGGGTTTTTGGAGCGGGTTTGCATACGCTCACGCTCTTGACCGATACCGCCTTTGTTGTTGGGTTTTTTGACTTCAACAAAAACCAAGGGTATGCCGTTAATCAGCAAGGTAATATCAGGGCGAAACTCTTCATCGCCATTGGCATAGGGCAGCTCAGTTACGACATGAAAGCTGTTTTGCTTGATGTGATTAAAGTCAATGAGTTTGATGCCTGATTGGTTGATTAAGCGTTCATAAAATTTTTGTCCCAAATCTTCATTATCTAATTCTAGCAAAATATCGGTCAAGATACGCTGGGCATCATCGGCTGACAACTCAGGATTGATACGGCACAGACTGTCTATAAAAATCTTGGGGAAAATATTGGTTTGGCTGTCCCAATCGTTATTTTTCAAAGAAAGATAACCATAGCCCAAACGCATCAGATGCAAAATGGCGGGGATTTTGACACGGCTGTTCTCGTTGTGTTGCGACATGGGTTTTCCTTGTGACTCTTCCAAACTTTATTAATATTCATTGATAAATAAATAAGCATTCATCAAAACCATGAAGACCATTACAAAAAACTGTGCTTCTCTGTTGGAAAGGCACGCTGTTTGACAGCACGATGATAAGCTTTAAATGCCCCAACAATGTCTTTGGTTTGGTTGCTGTCATCGGTCAAAAAATTCTTGACAAATTTGGCAGGTTTTCGGGTATAAACGCCCAACATGTCGTGCATGACCAGCACTTGCCCATCACAATCCACCCCTGCCCCAATGCCAATGACAGGCACATCAAACCGCTCGGTAACGGCTTTGGCAAGCGATGCTGGCACGCATTCAAGCAACAAAAGACTCGCCCCAGCATTCACCACCGCCGTACAGTCTTTCATCAATTTATCCGCTTGGGCGTCCGTTTTACCCTGTACTTTATAGCCACCAAAGACATTGACCGACTGCGGCGTTAATCCCAAATGCACGCAAGTGGGTACGCCGTTATTTGCCAAAACGGACACCATCGGAGCAAGCTCGCTACCCCCTTCAATTTTGACCACATTCGCCCCTGCCTGCATGACCGCCTTGGCACTGGCAATGGCATCAGATAAGGTGGCATAACTCATAAATGGCAAATCGCATAAGATTAAGGCGTGAGAATTACCACGCACCACATTTTGAGTGTGATAAACCATGTCATGAACGCCCACTGGCAAGGTTGAGCTTTGCCCTTGGACAACCATGCCCAGACTATCACCGATTAAAATGGTGTCAATGTCCGCCAACTGCATGGCGTGAGCAAAACTTGCCTCGTAACAAGTTAGGCAAGAAAATGTTTTACCCTCTGCTTTTAGTTTGTTTAAAGTAGATAGGGTGATGGGTGCTTTGGGTTTGGGGGTGATTGATGATGATGGGGCTTGGTCGCTCATAGGATTGCCTTTTTAGGGTAATGGCTGGTTAAGTGATGACCGTTTCAGTCATAGCTGTTTAATTTCTTCGGCACTTAGCATGGTGGCTTGGATAATCGTTTCAATGGGGGTATTGAGTCGTTTTAAAGTCTTTGCGGTCTCAAAGGCTTGTTGTTTTTTACCTTGTTCAATGCCTTTCTTAATTCCCTGTTCAAGGCCTTGCTTAATGCCTTGCTCAATCCCCTGTTCAATGCCTTCTTGTTTGGCGGTATTGACCACATTATAGTTATCCCAGTATATTTTTAAACTGTCTCGATATTTACTCATTTCTTGGGGGTTAAAATTGGCAATTTTTGCTTTATCAAACGCTTGTTCAATCAAGCTATTTTGAAAAATGGCAGGGATATGCTGTAGGTCTTCTAAATTTTTAATAAAAAATAACCATCTGTCCAAATTGGTGTTCAATTCCGCTTCTGATTTACAAAAGTTGGGTAATTGCAAGTAAATTAAATTAAATTTTTCATAAAAAATTTGATTGTTTTGGTCTTTTAACTGAACATTATAAATGACCTCTTGGTCATCTTTATGCTCATCAAATAAAAAATCCAAAATGCTGATACAATACACCGCCTTAAGTTCATAATTCCAATCGCCCTTTTGGGCTTGTTCAATGATGGGAAATGTTGAATAATAAAGCGTTCGGTCTTTAAAAAAGGTTTGTTTGGCACGCTGCAACTCAACGATGAATTTTTCACCTGCCACGCTTTCACAATAAATGTCATAGATGGCTTTACGGTCAAAATCTGTAAAGCCCATTCGCTCACTGTTTTTTAAAATCAAATCAGCAATTTGATGTTTTTTGGGCAATATTGAGTTTAAAAAATCAATTAAAAATGGTTTACTGGCTTCTTCACCAAACAGTCTTTTAAAGCCATAATCGGTAAATGGATTGATAAAAACAGGGGTCATGTGTTGCTCCTTTGATGCCAGTTTATCCAAACTCATGTCAGTTTCTTCAAACCTTGCCAATTGTTACTTTCATTTAAATCCGCCAATTTTTGCCCATTAACCACCAAACACTCATCAATTTCAAGCATTGGGATTAACACAAAATTTCGTTCAAATAAGCCTTGATGTGGCACGGTCAGCCGCTGATGATGAATGCGTTTATCACCATATAACAAAATATCCACATCCAAAGACCGCTCACCCCAATGACGCAATCGCACTCTTTTGGCGGTCTGTTCAAGACCTTGACAAAAATCAAGCAACTCAAGCGGTGGTAAGCTGGTATTGGCACTTAATACCGCATTGATAAAATCAGGTTGGTCGGTGATGCCAAAGGCTTTGGATTGATACAGTGATGACATTGTCACATCGGTAAAATGTGGCGACTGTTTGAAGGCTTGTACGGCGTTGATGATATGCTCGGTGGGAGTGCCAAGTTCATTGGCAATGTTGCCACCAAGTCCAATAAAACAACCTATCCAATTCCCAGATGTGTTCATAGAACCAAACTTTATTCTCTTCTTAAACCTGATTTTAACCTGATTTTATTCTTTATGTCATTGATGACATTTTTTTATGGCGACGCTGATTGGGTATGGGCAGGTAATGACTCAGCTCATTTTTAGCTTGGCTTGGTGTTAAAGGTATCACAGCATCTGGCACAGCGTTTCTTGTCGTGTTTTGTACAGTGTCTTGTACAGTATCTTGTACAGTGTTTTGTACGGCGTCTTTAGTTTTATGATGTTGGCTTATGTTTTGCGTGCTTTTTTGCTGTTGTTTGTTTTGTTTTTTGATGGTTGGTTGTTTTGGGGTTTCTTGGGTGGCATCACTGGTCAGCACCGTGAATAAAGGCGATGGCTGTTTTTTCTGTGCTTGTTCGCTCAAAGTTTGCTCGGATAAAGATAACTGTTGCAGTTGGGCTTTTTCTTTTTGACGGTGGTTGTGTTCAGCATGACGGTTGGTATTGGTCTGTGTGTTTGACTGCTCATCAATATGCAACCCAGTGTGCAACTGATGATTTGCAAATGTGTCGGTTGCCATGCGGTCGCTTGGATCATCCATATCATATGATTGCAGACGTTGGCGACGGTGTTTGCTGCTGCGTCTCTCTTGATTGGTCAATTGGTCAATGGCGTGTCGCTGTTCACGGTCGTTCATGGTCTGAAACGTTTGCCACCATACACCCATGCCATTGGTAGGCTCACTAAAGGCGATGTCATCTTCACCTGCCATTTCTCGTAATAACAAAAAATCAAATCCCGCTCGAAACCTTGCATGCTCGCTGATGGTTAAGATTTGCTTATGTTTGGGATTGGCAAGGCGTGGCTGTAGTAACCAAATGTCTTTAATAAACTGCTCAGCAAATCTTGGAATGGCGGTTTTTAGTCGTTGACGGTCAATGACTTTACTGGCGGCTTTTTCCTGAGCATGCGTAAAATGATGCCCTTGTTTTTTAAATTTGTTCAACTGATATAGGTAATTTTCCCAAAGCAAGGCAGCATAAAAAAAGGCTGGATTGATGCTTTTGCCAGAAGCGATGCGTTTATCGGTATTCATGGCAACTTGCTTTAGCAAAGCGGTTGGGGCATTGGGTGGATAAACCATTAATTGTTCAATGGCTTGATACTCAAACAATAACGGCAGCAGTGGCACAATGTAACCCCCTATGAACATTTTTTGGGTTTCATCATACAAACGATGGGGTGAGACCTGTTCAAGCAACGCCCAGTTTTTGTTGTTAAATTGTTTCGCCAGCTCATCATCAAACTCAAAACCCAATTTTGCCTTAAAACGTAAGGCACGCAGCAGACGCACGGGGTCTTCTTCCACACGAACAGAGGCATGACCAAGCAATTTTAGAGTCTTAGACTGGATATCATCAATCGCCCCACAAAAGTCTTTGATTTCACCCTTAAGGGGTTGATAATACAAAGCATTGACCGAAAAATCTCGCCGAGCAAAGTCCTGATTGATGTCGCCCCAAACGTTATCACGCATCAACATGCCATCTTCGGTGGTATGGGCATCGCCTTTGGGTGGTGCTCGAAAAGTCGCCACTTCTATCATATCACGACCAGAGAACACATGGGCCAGCTCAAAACGCCTACCAATGATGCGACAGCGTTTACCAAACACATCTTTGACTTCATGCGGTTTGGCATTGGTAACGGCATCAAAATCCTTAGGATTTTGCCCCAACAGGATATCACGCACCCCACCCCCCACCACATAGGCTTCAAATCCGGCTTTTGTCAATGTGGTAATGATTTCTATGATGGAGTTGGGCAAGTCAGCTTGGCTTATCCCCAGTATTTTGGCAGAGATGGTTTTTGCATTAGCATTAGCATTAGCATTGGCATTGGCATTGGCGTTGGCGTTGGCGTTGGTCTTTGGGTATTTTTTTGAGTTGGTCATTGGTACACGACTGGCTGATATTGATTGGCTGATATTAAAAAATAATAAGCTGTATTTTAACAGACTTTACCAACAGCTTCGATATGAATGCTCATCATGCACATTGACAGCACAAAAAAGCAACGACAAAACTGGCTTAATGTCACATCAATCTGACGCTTAAACCAACACCCCACCTTGTCCTTCAATCCATTCGCTGATTTCAGTCACTTTGTCTTGTAATAAGGCAGCATCACCTTGGGTTTCAATGTTTAAACGCATCAATGGCTCAGTGTTGGACACACGCAGATTAAACCGCCAGTCACCAAAGTCTAAGCTTAAGCCGTCAACCGTACTTTTGCTTGGATTGGCATGAGCATACTGCTTCTCAAGACGCCAAATGATGGTGGCACTGTCAATGTCAGTTAAACGAAAATTCATCTCACCTGAGCTTGGATACCGCTCAATCATCGCTCCGACAAGCTCAGACAGTGATTTGCCTGACACCGATAACAGCTCAATGGTTAACAACCAAGGAATCATACCACTGTCGCAATAATGAAAATCACGGAAATAATGATGTGCCGACATCTCACCACCATATACCGCTCCATGCTCACGCATGACTTGCTTAATGAACGAATGCCCAGATTTGCTGATGACCGCTTGCCCCCCATTGTTTTCAATGATGGCTTGAGTGTTATAAATCACTCTTGGGTCATAAACAATGCTTTCACCTGCATATTTGTGTAAAAATGCCTGTGCCAACATGCCCACCACATAACTTCCTTCAATAAACTGACCTGTTTCATCAAAGAAAAAACACCGATCAAAATCCCCATCAAAAGCAATCCCTAAATCCGCCCCATGTGCTTTGACTGCTGATGTGGTGCTGTTACGATTGGCAATGATCATGGGATTAGGAATGCCATTGGGAAAACTGCCATCAGGCTTATGATGCACCTTAATGATATCAATGGGAACATGGGCAGTTTGTTTTAAGCGTGCTTCGATGGCATCAACCACAGGGCCTGCACTGCCATTACCTGAATTAATCACCAGCTTTAATGGTGCTAAGTTATCAACATCAATGTACGTTAATAAATGCTCAATATAGGCAGATTTGTCATCTTTTAGGGCATACTCACCTTTTTTATCGGCCGTTTTAAAGTCGCCTTGCTCAGCGATTTTTTTGATGTCGACAAGCCCTGTGTCCGCACTGATGGGGCGAGAGCCTTCACGCACCAGTTTAAGACCATTGTAATTGATGGGATTATGACTGGCAGTCACCTCAATGCCACCCATGGCATGATGATGACTGGTGGCAAAATACACCTCTTCTGTGCCTGTCATACCAAGGTCGATGACGTTGACACCCGCATCTTGAATGCCCTGAACACAAGACTGCTTAAGCTCAAGACTAGATGGGCGAATGTCACAGCCGATGACGATGGATTGAATAAGCTTGCCATCATGTTGTCGTGATGTGTCAAATTGCGACAATAATATTTGAGCAAATGCCCTTCCAATACGATAAGCAATACCAGTGTCTAAATTAACACCCAACTCACCACGAATATCATAAGCTTTAAAAGATGAAATGGTTATGGGAGAAAAATGGGGCATATACAAATTTCCAAAGTTGTTAATATGGTTAGGGCGTGTCCTCATTTTGAAAATGGTGATAAAAATGCGATAAATTGCCGTCAAACAAGGAAAATGGTGCAGGTAATATTGCAATATTAACCAGCCATTTGACGCACGTTTGACAAAATTTAGCCATTTTTAGCCCATTTAGACGAAGTCGTTCAGATTGAGGACACGCCTTAATATCATCATTTTACTGATGATGTCATTTTATTGTCTGTGATTGTTGTTGTTTGATGTGGCTTAACAGCTGTTGTGTAGACGCATCAAACACCCCATCAGCCACTTGATTGTGTTTATTTGTTATCAACTGTTGATACACGTCATCTGCCACTTTTTTGCCCATTTCTACCCCCCACTGATCAAAAGGATTAATGTGCCAAATCGATGCCATCACATACACTTTATGCTCATATAAAGCGATTAACATGCCTAAATTATGTGGTGTCAATCTATCAATCAGTAACGTTGTGGACGGTTGGTTACCATGATAATGACGAAACTTCTGCACATCATCTTGAATGACACCATCATCTTGAGTAACGCCATCATCTTGAATGACAGAAGATTTATTGGCGGCATTACCAAATGCCAGCACTCGACTTTGTGCCAAACAATTAGCAAGGCTTAACTGATGTTGCTCTTTTAGATTCACACGATTGGCATGTTTCATATTATCATCACCATGTCTATCATGGTGTTTCACGTTATCCGTGACTGTGTCATCATAGCGATTGACACAGGCAATGAAATCACAAGATACCCGTTGTGTGCCTTGATGCAACAGCTGATAAAACGCATGCTGAGCATTTGAGCCAATTTCTCCCCATAAAATCGGACAAGTGGCAAAACTCACAGGATTGCCATCGATGCTTACCGACTTACCATTACTCTCCATTTCTAATTGAGTAAGATAGCTGGGAAAATAAGTCAGCCGCCCATCATAGGGCAATACCGTATGAGCATTGATGCGTAAAAAAGTTGCATTCCACACGGCCAACAAGCCCATCAAAACAGGCAAGTTTTGCGTGAATGGTGCTTTAGCAAAATGCTCATCCATCGCATTTGCCCCAGCCAATAACGCTCGAAATTGTTCCATACCCACACGCACTGCGATTGCCAAGCCAATCGCTGACCACAGAGAAAAGCGACCACCCACCCAATCCCAAAACTTAAGTTGATTGTCAGGGTGGATACCCCACGCACTGACCTTTGATAAATTGGCAGAAATGCCAATAAAATGCCTACGTAAAGCGGCAGCTTCAGTGGTGAATTGGCAAAGCCATGCCAAAGCACTCTTGGCATTGGATAAGGTATCCACTGTGGCAAAAGATTTTGATGAGATGATAAATAGGCTGGTTTCTGGATTAAGATGTTTGAGTAAACTCTCCAGCTGACTGCCATCCATATTAGAAACAAAATGCACACGAATGTCCGTATCCGCCCACTCTTGTAATGCCGTTGTTACCATCAAAGGACCTAAATCTGAACCACCCACGCCCAAATTAACCACATCAGTTACCGCCTTACCTGAATAGCCACGCCACATGCCACCACGAATGCGGTTTGCCATGTCCGCCACTTTATCTAAGCTGTCATGTATCTCATCAGTAATGCCATCAATGATGCCATCACTGACCAAATCAGCATTGGGCTGTTTGGGTAATCGCAACGCCGTGTGTAAGGCAGGACGGTTTTCGCTTGAATTGACTTTTTTACCTGATAACAAATCACAAATACGCTGACGTAAGTTGCAACTGTCTGCCAATGCCAACAAGGCACTCATGATGTCATTGTCCACCAACTGCTTGCTGTAGTCCATATACAAATCTGCCAAAGATGCTGAATACACTTTGGCACGGTCGCTTTGCAACGCAGTCACGGGTGTGTTAGCTGACACGTTGTTTTGAGCAAATAGTTTGCTTAGGCTCAATGGGCGTTTGGCATGTGCCACTAACTGTTGCCAAGGCAAACCATCGATGGCAGACATGACTGCCTGACGGTCTTGTGTCTGATTTGCGTTATTTGTCATGTTTGGATGGCTGTTTAAATGACCATTTGAAATGGCTATCTGGCAAATATGTGTTTAGAAAAATAATCAAAAGCTTGTAGATAACTTGGCATGTCACCAGCATCAAAGCTTTTACCCACCATGGTTGTTACACTCACACCTTGAATTTGAATAAGGGCATCAATGGCATCAGTGAGTTGGATTTCACCACCAACGCTCGGCTGTGTCTTAGCAAGGTAATCAAAAATATCATTGGTAAACACATAACGCCCCACCACTGCCAAACGAGAGGGGGCATCTGCCAATGCTGGCTTTTCCACAAACCCTGCCACAGCAAAGCTGACATTCATGTTGCTGTTGCCATCACCATTGCCATCGGTAGATAAGTCAGGTTGATTCTCACCCAATTTGGCAATGCCATATTTAGACACATCATCATCAGCCACCTGACTCACCAAAATCTGCGACTGCCCAGTTTTATCAAAGACTTTAAGCATATAAGCCAAATTGTCTTTGGTCATATCAGTAACAAAAGGGTCTAACAACACATCGGGCAACAGCACAGCAAATGGCCTATCACCAATAATGGAGCGAGCTTGTAATACCGCATGCCCTAACCCCAATGGCTCACCTTGCCTGATGGCAGAAATCTGCACATCTTTAGGCAACCAGTTCAAACTATCTGCCAATGCGTCTTTGCCTTTGTGGCGTAATTGACTGTCTAACTCACTGTTCATATCAAAGTAATTTTCTATCGCTTGCTTTTGTGGGTGAGTAACCAACACAATGTGCTTGATACCAGCATCAATCGCTTCTTGCACCACATAGTGAATGGCAGGTTTATCCCCAAGTGGCAACATCTCTTTGGGAATGGACTTAGATAAGGGCAACATACGTGTGCCAAAACCTGCAACGGGAATGACGGCGTGGGTAATTTTAGACATAAAGAAGACTTCTTTTGATGATGGGTGAGATGAAATAAATTATCCCATTATAACCAACCAAAGTTTGAAGTCCAAAAGTTTATGGTTTATTAAATAAAAAAGTAAATGAACCAAAATCACCTAGAATAGAACATCATCATAACAAGCACTTTCTTACTATTGTACGATTTACATCAATAGACTTAGGTACAGCAAAAGGGGACTGTTGTTTAATTTGCTGCTCAATCGGTGGCATTTTTACAAATTTACCCTGATTAATCTGTTCAATGTGCCACAATCGCCAATTTTCCCAATAATCCAGTCTAGTTAATGCCGAATTTGTATTAAACACCCCATAAGTACTTGAATTCATCAATGAACCACACCGATGACTGCCTAAGGTCAATGGCTTTTTAATGACACAAATTCTATCTTTACCATATATCATTTTTAGGCGTTGCCAAAACTCACTATCTGCACCTGTCCTTGCCATATGCCATAACCCCGTATCTGCTATAACTTGCCTTAACCGAAACATCGGTGAAGCAGGATTTTGGCGAAAAAAAGGATAACACTGTCTAGCATAATACAGCCCACCATCATCAAACTTAAGCCAATATGATGTCGTTACCATCAAATGTGAATTCTCAATCAATGGCAAAACTTGTTCAGCAATTTTTTGTGGGTGAGCCCAATCATCAGAATCATGGCATGTTAGAAACACACCAGTAGCGTATTTTGCACCTATATTTTTTGCTACAAATGTACCCACATTTTCTGGTAGTGTGATAAGCAAAATTCTAGAATCCAACTTTGCCATCTGTCGTACCATATCAACCGTACCGTCTGTACTGGCATCATCAACAACAATAATCTGGATATTTTTCCAAGTTTGCCTTATCAAACTATCCAAACAAGCTTCAATGGTTTGTTCAGCTTGATAACAAGTCACAATAACTGAAACTTTATTATTGGCTGATAACAGGCAAAAACTATTATTTTTAGATAATTCTTTTGATACTATGTTAAATACTGAAAAACCCAAACTAGAAGTCTTAAGTTTTACAGTATGTAACTGATGATTTAATAAAATTTTATTAAATATCGATAACTTATCAGATAATAGTCCAAGATTATTTAACAAACAAATACCATTTATATGATTATTTAAATATAAAAATAATTGTTCATTTGATAGATTAAGTTTGAATAAATCATCTTGACAAGCAACTGATAAAAAATAATATAAATAATCAGGGTCAGCCAAATCCCTTGGATTATCCATAAAAAAGTAACGATAAAAATTTGGAAAAAAACCAATGGTTTCTTTTATCAATTCAAGTCGGTAAGGCTTATATATTTTTATAGTTAGATAGTATCTTATTTGACGGCATGCAACCTTAGATGATAACTGACGACGTTTTATCTTAGCAATGGTAATAACCACACAACTACGAGGGTGAGGAATAACCCAAGCTTGATTAGCAACCGTACGGTACAAACCTAGCCTATTCATTCGCCACAGCTCTCTTGGTGAATACGGTGTCTTAAGATATTTATACAATCGATACTTCTGCATTAAAGCCACTAAATAACCATTAAATTACAAGTCACTTCCTGATAAATCACGAGTAAATACCTTATCTATACTATCTTGCAACTCTTCAGCCAAGCGGTTGGCAATAATAATATCACTAACCATCTTAAAATTCATTAAGTCTTTGGTTACCTTAGAATTTAAAAAAGTGTCTACCTTCATATTGGGTTCATAGATAATAACATCAACACCTTCAGCTTTAATTGATTTAATAATGTCTATTACAGCAGATTCTCTAAAATTATCTGATCCTGCTTTCATAATCAAACGATAAATACCAACAGTAGTTGGTTTTCTTTTCAAGATAGACTTTGTCAAAAACTGCTTTCTAGTCTGATTAGATATAACAACCGCTTGAATAAGATTTTGAGGAATATCCTTATAATTTGCTAATAACTGCTGGGTATCTTTTGGTAGACAATAACCACCATAACCAAAAGAAGGATTATTATAATAATCACCTATTCTATTATCTAAGCACACTCCTTTAATAATATCAGCAGTATCAAGGTTATGTACCTTAGCATAAGTATCCAGTTCATTAAAAAAAGCAACTCTAAGCGCTAAATAAGTATTGGCAAATAACTTAATGGCTTCTGCCTCTGTATTTTCAGTCAATAAGATATCAATATTATCTTTTATAGCACATGATGCCATCATATGGACAAATTCTTTAGCACGCTCAGATTTTTCACCAATAATAATCCGAGAAGGATAAAGATTATCATATAATGCTTTACCCTCACGTAGAAATTCTGGTGAAAAAATAATATTATCTGAATTAAATTTCTGCTTAATTTTCTCTGTAAATCCAACAGGAATAGTTGACTTGATGATAATTAAAGCATGTGGGTTAACTGATAAAACATCTGCTATCACAGATTGCACACTGCTAGTATTAAAAAAATTAGTCTGCTCATCATAATTGGTTGGGGTTGCAATTATAATATAGTCAGCATCTTGATAGGCTTGCTGTTTATCTAATGTAGCGATTAAATTAAGCTTTTTATTTACTAAAAAGCTCTCAATTTCAACATCATAAATGGGTGATTGACGTTGATTAATTTTTTCAACCGTATCAGCATTGATATCTAACGCAATAACACGATATTTTTGTGCTAACAATACAGCATTAGATAAGCCAACGTAACCTATACCTACAATAGTAACGTTTTTCATATATAATATTACCAATGGCCAATTTATAAGATTTTAAGAGAGTTTTTATTTGAAAAACGAAATTTCCTACTCTCTTTATCATCATCTATTTCATCATAGGAGTAATTATTCATACCTTGTCGTTTCAAGGCATTATTTACTACTAAAAAATGATTTTTCTTTTGAATATCAAGCTTTTTAATAGAGGTATTTTCTGTATGTAGTGTTCGATTATAACATATTTTATTAATATGCTTAAACTTTCCAACCTCACTAAGCTTTAAATACATATCATAATCCACTGCATTCTCTATAGTTTCATTAAATCCAGTAGTTATTTTCCAAGCACGAATTGTAAACATTCTAAAATGATGTAAAATCATTGCCGTCATCAGTTTTTCTCGAGAAAATTCAGGCCAATTATATCCATCAGCTATAAGACTACCATCTTTATTCACATTACGATTGGTGGTATAAACACAAACTAAATTTCTATCTGAAAAAAATTCTCTTAAACATAATGCAACTGCATCAGGCTCAAGATAATCATCAGAATCTAACTGACCAATATAAAATCCTCTACACATATTGACTGCGGTATTTGATGCTTTTGCAATGCCACTGTTCTCCTGAGTGATAAACCTTACCCTTGGATGGTCAGTATAATGTTCTTCTAATACTTCTAATGTTTTATCAGTAGAACCATCATTACAAATACAAACTTCTAAATCCGTAACTGTTTGATTTAACGCACTCTCAACACATCTAATAATACTATCTTGGCAATTATATGCAGGTATATATATCGAAACAAGAGGTATGGTTTTTATCACTGCTGTCTCAATTGAGGCTAACTTACGATAAAAATAAGGAATTTTACGTTCAATAATTTTACGGGTAATGGCTTGCCCCGCTGAACGTTCCGTTTCATTTTCTTTACCTGGTGGCTCTTGATGATATGCCATCGCTCCATCTAGAGAGCAAAAAAAACACCCTTCACGATAAAGTCGATAACCAAACTCATTATCTTCTCCACCCCAATGAGTAAACTCTTCATCAAACCAACCTAACTTAGACAACCATTTCTTATCAAATGCAACATTACCACCACTAAAAAATCGAAATGGTGTATTACACAATCTGAGGTTATCAGTTTGTTCAAAATGATTTAAACGCCAATCTTTAGAAATACCATCTGACGATGATGTACTGATACTATCCGATTTTACAGGTAACAGAGTTTCAAATATATTTTCATGTTCAAGGACTTGTTTAATATCCAAATGATGGCTGTCTATATACTTCCTTGGACCAATATAGGCAATATCATTATCATCAATCAAAGCTTTAATATAATTATCTACCCAATAAGGATTCGCTGCCATATCACAATCTAATATTGCTATAAAATCATATTTGGCTGTTCGAATCCCTAAATTTCTAACCGCACATAACTGATATCCATAATCTTTTTGGCGTACATATTTAATATCCAATTTATGCTCAAAATTTCTAATAACCCTAGAGATTTCTTCTGAACTACCATCGTCTGCCACAATAATTTCATAAGAGAAATGTGTTCTTTGCTTAACTAATGATGCCAATGTAATTGCTAAAATTTTTGAACGATTAAATGTAGGAATAATAACACTTAATCCTTGCCTAGATTTGTCATAATTTTTTCTATTTCCATCTTTTCTCTTATAAGACTGATACCATACATAATCATTTGTAGAATCAGGCAATGCAGGTAAAATCAAATCTTTTGGCCATTCTTTTGGAATTTTAACAGGTTTTATAGCAGCATCTTTAGAAATTTGGCGATTAATAACAGATATTTTTTCAAGTATTGCATTTCTTTCTTGTGCTTGTAATGTTGCATTCTCATTATCAAGCAAAATTTTTGTATTATTGTCTAAATATCTTTTAAATTTTCTTGCTTCTTTTTTATTATATTCTATTCTATCTATACAGCTTTGAATATTTGCATTAACTAACGTAATGTCATATTTATCTGCTAATTTAAGATAAATTTGTAATGCTTGCTAATAATCACCACTATTAAATAATTTATTTGCTTGCATGAAACTCATATTAATCATCTCTCCTTTTATAAGATTTTCTAAGTTTATCTAATAACAAAATCTGTATTTTAAATAAAATTAGCTATAGAATATGACATTATAGCCTTAACGTATGAGTTTATTAGCTAGTATATTTTTTAAATCACCAAAGGTTGATTAAATACATATCAAGAATCATAAAATAATAATATTGGGATTTTCGGAAGTTTTTCTAATAAAGCTGATGAAAAATTTAACTCACCATAATCAATATATTCATTTAAACGATATTTATGTGCTAAATTTGTCTGCGTAGAATCATTTAATTTAAATTCTTCAAATAAAGTTGAAGTATCCTTTTCCATTTCTTGTAACCAACGATCATGACGCATAATAGCAATTTGTGCTAAATGTCGCTTCTTACATTCTATTGCAAAAAATATATCTGACATACCTGTACATGCAAAACTATTTAATTGAAATCCATGAAATAACTTAGTGTTAAAGGCTATTGTTCCTGTGCCTAATACATGAACAAGTTTGTCTGATTCTAACGACTTATAAAAAGAAAAAACTTTTCTTCTGCTAGAAAAATATCTATCTAAATCTTTTGGTAAAGTCATTCCATGAATACCAATGACAACTTTATCTTCATAATAGTTTAATTTTTTTATCATTGTATTAACATAATCTAAAGGATAAATTATATCGTCATCTACAGCAAAGTAATACGCATCTTTATTTGATGCAGCCAATTTCTCTAACATGATAAATTTACCATTATCACGCAATATACCTTTTTTAGTTGACTGGTTTACTGTAATCTTTGAGTGATTTAAAAAATCAGGTATTTTGGCGTATCCATCTAAATAAACATAAATTTGGTCGCACTGATTTATTAGGGAGCCTATAACCCGTTTTAACTTTGATTCTCTTTGAGGAATAGAGCAAATATTAACATATACAGGTATGGTTGGATTTGCTAATTTAGTCATATCCTCATAAACTGGTAATACATCACGTATCACAGGAAATACAAATGTATTAACAAATTTAGTCATGCTACTTTTTTGATGCTGTGTAAATGTTTTAATATAGTCAGATCTTGATTTAGAATATTTCTGAAAGAAGCCACCCCCCCCCCCTTGTTTCTCATCCATTTCTATCATATCTGAAATTAAAGAACCAGCTCTCATAGTATTAAAATATAAAGGCTGACTAATATCTATTATGTTTTGTTTTTTATAATATGATTTCATTCTATTATAAAATTCATCATCTGATGCTTTGGTAGTACAATTAAAAAAACCTATTTTGTTAAATACAGATCTTTTTATACCCAATGTTATTAGGCCTAACTTATAATCATATTCATCAACTTTAATAATATTACAGCTAATTGGGTCTATACGTGCATAAGCAGTTCTGACAGCAATTTTATTAGGATTATTTTCTAAGGCTTGAAGTGATATTTCAATCCTATTACGATGGCAAACATCATCACTATCATGAAAAAATATCACATCTCCCTTAGCATGTAAAATTCCTAAATTTTTTGCAAAATAAGTACCTAGATTATTATTCAGTTGTAAGTATCTAACTTTTTTGTGCGTAGTGCTTAATCTATGTAAAATTTTAATCGTATTATCTTGACTATAATCATCAACTATAATAATCTCTATATTTTGGTAGGACTGATCTAGCAAAGAATTTACAGCACTTTCTATATATTGTTCTGAATTATGGCTTGTCATGATAACAGAAACAAGTGTATTACTTTGGAATTTTGGCAACGATTTATAATAATCATTGACTTGCTGTATAAGATTAGATACCGTATTTTTTTTCTCATATTCTGCCGAGATTGTATTTGCTGAAATCGTATTTACATTAATATTTTTCTCATCTTCATTTATTTTATCAAGGCATTTGTTAATATTAAATTCAACAACTTTATCACCTAAAATAGCACCTATTTTCTGATAAGCCTCTAAAGCTTGATCATATTTCCCATCATCATATAATTTTTTAGCGTCTGAAAAACTCATTTTATCTACTTCCTCTTTTGATGTTTTTTATCTTATTTTCTAAAATCTATCAATTCTTCTACCAACTTGATAGGTAATTTAAATGTTTTATTTGGCGACTTTATCCCATCTACCAATGTCTTACCCAATCGATACGATAAATGCTTTTTCACTTTTTCAGCTTCACTGGCATCTTGGTAAGCTTCCAGTGGTGGCAACTCGTCAACTGGCTTATCTTTTTGAAACGTACGATATTCTTTTGCCAGTGCTAATGGCAAAACCGCTAAATCTTTAACAGATTTAGAATGGCTCACCATTGTCGCACCTAGGCGATAGGGTAAATCAGTTTTCACTCTATCTACTGCACCATAATACACTGACATAGTAGGTTCAGTGTGTTCATTTATTGAAGTATTTTTTTTTAATTGCTGATTTTCAAGATAATATTTTTCTAACTCTTCTTGTACTTTATGAAGTTGTGTGATAAGTAATTCATTTTCTCTTTGTACCGTATCTGTCTGTGCTGTTTTATTTTGTGCTAACTGGGTATTTAGTGTCTGAATTATTGATTTCTCGTCAGCTATCTGTTTATCTTTTTGAGCAATTTGTTTTTTTGCTTCCATGAGCTGTTGGTTAAGTTGAACGTTATCTTGCAACTTTTTAGTCAGTTCATTGGTCTTCTTTTGATTTTCACTAACTTGAGCTTGTGCATTGGCAATTTGTTTATCCTTTTCGGCAATTTGCTTTTTGATTTCTTCTAACTTTTGTTGTGCATGTTCGGTACTTTTTAGTTTTTGGATAAGTTCATCAGAAATTTTTTGGTTTTCGATAAGTTGGGTATGTTGTTTTTTATTTTCTAAATAATATTTTTCTAGCTCTTCTTGAACCTGATGTAATTGAGTAAGAAGCAGTTGATTTTCTTGCTCTACTTTGGAAAAATTAACCTTTTGAGATTCTAATTGCTCAAGCTGTTTTTGCATCTCTTCATTTTTATAATTCAATGCTAAAGTCTGTTGTGATTGTTTAGTAAGCTCTTCATTATACCATGCTACTAGCCTAGACAGATTGTGTTGACTGTCACTTACAGCAGATTTTGTCATCTTTAGCTTTGCTTTTTTGAGTAACTTTTCGTATACAATCAGTATTTCTGGATATGCTTTGATGATTTCTTCGGTCAAAATCCGTCTGCTGATATTTTCTTCCCCATTTTCTATACGTTCTATGGGTAATTGCCATGCACTTTTAAGTTGTAATATTGTATTAACAGATTGGATTTGTGTTTTTGAGTTACCGATACTTTTAGTGGCAGCTTGACCCTCCAAAAGTATGGCATTATCACCTAAACTTTCATATGTCATGAGTAATTTATTATGGTAATTAATCCAGTTCTCTATCAGGTTATCAAGTATACTAACGGTTATTTCTTTTTGCGTTAATCCGTCTAATAAATATTTGGGATGGTCAAAAACTAAAATAAATCGGCTATCTTGCTCAAGTTTTGCCCAATAATTCATTGCGAATAGGTTATCAGGATGATTCCAACCCCATTCTTCTTGGGATAGATTACTTAGTAACAAATCAACCGCCAAGTTATCTGCTAATTTATTGTTATCTAATAAAATTCCTGGTCTATCTGAGATTTTTTTTAATGATTCAGATACCAATTGAGCAGTGATTTGATGATTTAATGATGCGAGCGGTTTATTCAACCCTCCTTGATACAATTTATCCATTAATTCTTGTGAATATGATGATTCATGTCCTGCTTGTATAATGATTGTCATTACCATGCCTATAATCTAATAGATGCCACACTAGCATAACCGCTCCAAGAAATTCACCCAAATCTACTTGAGAGCAAATTTAGCGGTAATGATGTGGTATTTTATTTTTGGAAAAGTACATACTTTTGAAAAAGCATATTCCCCATTCAAATAATGCTATTTAAATGGAGATATACTCTAATCTAGAATCCTATCATTCATAACATTGATAAACAAACATCTGTCTACCAACCCGTTACTTCTTTCACCTTTTCACCAATCTTAGATGGGTCACGAGTATAGGCGATGCCAGCATCTTCAAACGCTTTAAATTTCTCTTCAGCAGTGCCACTGCCACCAGAGATGATTGCCCCAGCGTGTCCCATGCGTTTGCCTTTTGGTGCGGTTACGCCAGCGATATAGCCAATGACTGGTTTAGTAACGTTGTCCTTGATAAAGGCAGCGGCTTCTTCTTCAGCAGTACCACCAATTTCACCGATAAGCACAATGGCTTCGGTCTGTGGGTCATCTTGAAACAGTTTTAACGCATCGATTTGGTTCATACCCGGAATGGGATCACCACCGATGCCAATACAAGTGGATTGACCAAAGCCAAGTTTGGTGGTCTGAGCAACCGCTTCATAGGTTAATGTGCCAGAACGAGAAATGATGCCCACTTTGCCTTTTTGGTGAATGTGACCGGGCATGATGCCAATCTTGCATTCATCTGGGGTGATGACACCTGGGCAGTTAGGACCGACCATACGCACGATGTCTTCACCTTTGGCAACTAAGTCTGCGTTATGATTTTCTAGGTAACGTTTGACTTTTAGCATGTCCATGGTAGGCACGCCTTCGGTGATGATGACCACCAATTTGACACCTGAGTCGATGGCTTCGATGGCTGAGTCCAGCACAAATGGGGCTGGCACATAGATAACAGATGCGTTAGCTCCAGTGGCTTCGACCGCTTCATTCATGGTGTTAAATACTGGCAAGTCTAAGTGTGTTTGTCCACCTTTACCTGGGGTAACGCCACCGACGATTTTTGTGCCGTATTCGATGGCTTGTTCTGAATGGAATGTGCCATTTTTACCAGTAAAACCTTGTACCAACACTTTGGTGTCTTTATTAATCAGTACACTCATTATTTTCTCCTATTCTTTTATATTATGATGCTTTGACATGCACTTATTAGGCTTTGACAGCATCAACAATTTTTTGAGCAGCGTCAGACAGACCTTGAGCAGAGATAAGTTGTAGCCCTGATTCGTCCAATAACTGAGCACCTTTTTCAGCATTATTACCCTCTAGGCGTACAACGACAGGCACTTTAACGTCCACTTCTTTTACCGCTGCGATGATGGCTTCAGCAATCATGTCACAGCGAACGATGCCACCAAAGATATTAATCAATACGCCTTGTACACTGTCATCTTCTAAGATAATTTTAAAGGCTTCAACCACACGCTCTTTGGTTGCACCACCACCCACATCTAGGAAGTTGGCTGGTTGACCACCATAAAGCTTGATGATGTCCATGGTTGCCATGGCAAGACCTGCTCCATTGACCATACAACCGATGTTGCCCTCTAAGGCGACATAATTAAGCTCAAATTCAGAAGCCTTAAGCTCACGCTCATTTTCTTGTGAAGTATCTCGCATTTGTGCAATTTTTGGTAGGCGATATAAGGCATTTGAGTCAATACCGATTTTGCCATCAACACAAGCAAGTTCGCCATTTTCACGCACTGCCAATGGGTTGATTTCAAATAGGGCAAAATCATTGTCCACAAACGCTTGATACGCCCCTGTCATGATTTTAACAAACTGATTAACTTGCTTGCCTTCTAAGCCAAGCTTAAATGCCACTTCACGTGCTTCAAAGGGTAATAGACCAATCATAGGGTCAACGCTGATTTTAAAGATTTTCTCAGGTGTTTCTTCTGCCACTTTTTCAATTTCAACCCCACCTTCAGTTGATGCCATAAAAGTCACACGGCGGGTTGAGCGGTCAACCACCGCACCCAAATACAGCTCGGTCTGTACAGGATACATGTCTTCGGCAACCAACACAAAGTTAACTGGTTGGCCGTCAGCATCGGTTTGGTAAGTCACCAAGTTTTTACCGATAAGCTCTTCGGCAACTTGTTTGGCTTCTTCACGGCTTTTGACCAGTTTTACACCACCAGCCTTACCACGACCGCCAGCATGCACTTGGGCTTTGATGACCGCAACATCCGTTGGGGTTTTATCAAACGCATCGGCAGCTTCATCACCATTATGGGCGATGATGCCTTCTTGAATGGGTAAGCCATAAGATTTTAGTAAGTTTTTGGCTTGATATTCATGTAGATTCATTGAGAGTGTCCTTTTGTCTTTTTGATTTTAATTCATGTGGCTTTCATGTGGCTTTAATGAAACACCATACACAGTTAAACCACGATGATAAGCGTCCTATCATGATAAGAATTGGCATGATAAATATGGACATGATAGGCGCTGGGCATTATTTGTTGCGTTTTTTGCGTTGAATGGCATGAATGGCTCTGCCATCTGCTGATAATACTGCTTCGTGTACCGCTTCTGAGACAGTTGGGTGAGCAAAGGTCATCAACTGTAAGTCTTCAATGCTAGAGACAAATTCCATGGCTATCATACCTTGGTGAACGATGTCTCCTGCACCAACGCCAACCATGTGCATGCCAAGCAGGCGGTCAGTTTTCGCATCTGCCACCACTTTGACCAGACCCATGCCTTCACCTTGTGCTAAAGCACGACCATTTGCCGCCAAGCTAAACGTGCCTGTCTTCACTTCATGACCTTTTTCAATGGCTTGTTGTTCGGTCATGCCAACCCAGGCAATCTCTGGATGCGTATAAATCACGCTGATGATGGTGTCATAGTTGACTTGTGGTTTCTCACCATGAATGCGTTCAACCGCCATCATGCCTTCTTCCATGGCTTTATGAGCAAGCATGGGCCCACGCACCAAGTCACCAATGGCATACACACCGTCAAGGTTGGTTTTACATTGGTCATCAACTTCAACCAAACCACGATCGGTCATTTTTACACCACTGTTTTCACCAAGCAATTTTTCTGAATAAGCACGACGACCCACACAGACTATCAGTTTATCAAAAGTGTCTGTACTGCTTTCACCACCTTTTTCACTGGTTACTTCTACTTGGCCATCTTTGACTTGGGCATTGGTAACCTTGGTATCCACACGGATATCCAGACCTTGTTTTTTGAGCAATTTGCCAGCTTCTTTGGCAATGTCATCATCTGCTGCTGCCAAAAACTCAGGCATGGCTTCATACACCACCACATCACTGCCCAAACGACGCCACACTGAGCCAAGTTCCAAACCGATAACTCCTGCCCCAATCACACCCAAACGCTTAGGTACTTCAGCAAACTCTAATGCCCCAGTTGAGTCAACGACATACTCGCCATCAGTTTTGGCAACAGGAATTTCAATAGGGACAGAACCTGCCGCTAAAATGACGTATTTGGCAGTGATGCTTTGGGCTTCTTGTGACTCATCTAATGGGGTAAAGGTGATTTTTTTGCTGTCGCCTTTACCATCTTCGAGCGTGCCTACGCCTTGCAACCAGTCAACACCGTTGCCTTTTAATAAAGCGGCCACCCCACCAGTTAACCCTTTAACAATGTTGTCTTTACGTTGCAACATTTTTTTGACATCGATGCTGACATCACCTGTGCTGATGCCGTGTTCACTAAGCTCATGTTGAGTGACTTCATAACGGTGTGAGCTGTCTAACAAGGCTTTTGATGGGATACAGCCGACGTTGAGACAAGTACCGCCCAAAGCAGGCTCACCTTTATGTACTCGTTTTTCGATACAGGCAACACTCATGCCCAATTGGCCCGCACGAATGGCGGCTTCGTAACCACCAGGACCACCACCGATGACGACCAAATCATAACTGTTTTTCATGGTTTTTCCTTAAAATTTTAAAATAACGTATTATCTATTTATCTATAACATATGACCAATCACATCACTCACATCACAATGAACAGATTGCCATAAGTACCATCAATCTCAAACATCATAAGTCCAATAGTAACATGGTTGGGTCTTCCACCAACTCTTTAATGGTAACCAAAAACTGTACCGCATCTTTACCATCAATCAGACGATGGTCATAAGACAACGCCACATACATCATCGGTAAAATTTTTACCTCACCATTAACCGCCATGGGGCGTTCATTGATGGCGTGCATGCCTAAGATGGCAGTTTGTGGTGGATTTAAAATGGGAGTTGACATCAAAGAGCCAAACACACCACCATTGGTAATGGTGAATGTGCCACCCGTCATTTCGTCCAATGATAACTTGCCATCACGAGCTTTATTGGCATACTGACGAATGCCATCTTCAACATCTGCCATGCTCATGCGATCAGTGTTGCGTAAGACAGGCACAACCAAACCACGGTCAGACGACACCGCCACACCCACATCATAATAGCCATGATAGACGATATCATCACCATCAATCGAAGCATTAACCGCTGGGAAGCGTTTTAAGGCTTCGGTGGCAGCTTTAACAAACAAAGACATAAAGCCCAATTTTACCCCATGACGCTTTTCAAACTGGTCTTTGTATTTGCTACGCATGTCCATCAGTGGCTTCATGTTGATTTCATTAAACGTGGTCAACATGGCGGTGTCATTGGTGGCAGCCAGCAAGCGATTGGCAACTGTCTTACGCAAACGAGTCATTGGCACACGCTTTTCAACACGCTCACCAACTGATTCAGCAACTGGACGCCCACTGTCAGATTTGATGTTGCTGTCTGCTTTTAAGGTTGGTGATTTCATGTCTTCTTTGGTAACACGGCCGCCACGACCACTGCCTTGTACGTCAGCAGGGTTAATACCTGTCTCACGGGCGGCCTTACGCACCGCTGGGCTACCTTCAGCATTGATGTCTGTGGGTGTGTTGCCATCATCTTTGGCAGGAGAATCTTGGTTGGCTTTTGGTTTGTCAGCTTGGGTATCTTTTGCTTGGTTGTCTTCAGTTTGGCTATCATCGGACACAGAGCCTGTTGCACCTGCTTCAAATTGGGCTATCAGTTCAGCTGATTGTACCGTTTCATCCACACCTTTAACGATTTTGGTGAGCACACCATCATCAGGAGCAACAACTTCTAAGACCACTTTATCAGTCTCAATCTCTGCCAATACGTCATCACGATTGACTTGCTCACCTTCACTGACATGCCACTCAACAATCGTGCCATCAGCAACGGACTCTGGAAATACGGGGGCTTTGATATCTGCCATGAAAGGCTCCTTTGAAAATTTTTTTTAAATGATAAGATTGTTGGTCAATTCAATGATTGTGTCTATTGATTCACTGACCACTGATTCACCGACCACACGTTTCAAGCACCATTGAATTAAAAAGTCGAATTAAAAAGTCATGATTTAAAAAATACCAATTTATTCAGATTTCTTTATTCAGACTTCTTCAATCCCAACGCACGATGAACCAAGTCCTCCTGCTGTTGAGCATGAATTTTTGGTGAGCCAGTCGCTGGGGCTGCTGATGGTGGGCGTGCTACTGGATCACGCAAATACGCTTTGGTTGGGCGTGTTGCAGGCTTTGGTGGTGCAATCAGGCGGAACATATGCGGTGCCAGATAATACCAAGCCCCTTGGTTACGTGGCTCTTCTTGCGTCCATAAGATGTCTTCTAAATTGGGATATTTGCCAATCTCTTCTAATATGCGTGCCTCTGGCAATGGGTATAACTGCTCAATACGCACAATCGCCACATGCTCTAAATCCAATTCACGGCGTTTTTCTAGTAGGTCATAATAGACCTTGCCACCACAAAAAACCAAACGAGTGACTTTGTTGGTATCGAGTGCATCTGTCTCTGATATCACTGTTTCAAACTTACCATTTGCCAGTTCTTCTAGGTTAGATACCGCCAGTTTATGACGCAATAAGCTTTTAGGTGACATGACAATAAGTGGCTTACGAATTGGACGAATGGCCTGACGGCGTAAGACATGGAATATCTGTGCTGGTGTCGTGGGTGTGATGACCTGCATATTGTCTTCAGCACACAGTTGTAAATAGCGTTCAAGGCGAGCAGAGGAATGCTCTGGACCTTGACCTTCATAACCATGTGGCAACAGCATGGTTAAACCGCTGACACGTTGCCACTTGGTCTCCCCACTGGAAATGAACTGGTCGATGACCACTTGAGCACCATTGGCAAAATCACCAAACTGAGCTTCCCACACTATCAAAGATTTGGGTATGGTGGTGGAATAGCCATATTCAAATGCCAATACCGCTTCTTCTGATAACAGCGAATTATAAGTGGCAAAACGTGCTTGGGAGTCACTCATATGGGCAAGTGGCACATACATCTCACCAGTATTGACATCATAAAGTTCACTGTGCCGATGTGAGAATGTGCCACGCCCCACATCTTCCCCTGTGATTCGCACCAAATAATCTTCTTCTACCAAAGTGGCATATGCCAATGTCTCTGCTGCTCCCCAGTTTAATGGCTCTTCGCCTGTTTGCATGGCAAGGCGTTGCTCCACCACCTTTTGTACTTGGCGTTGCAACTGATAACCTGCTGGCAGTTTTGCCATTTGTCGTCCATAAGCTTTTAACTTATCAATATCGACACTGGTGTCCCAATCATCTTCAAACTTATGCCCCAAATATGGCGACCAATCAACATATAAATCAGCATTAGGCTCACGCACCAAAGAATTGGCAACATATTCGCCTTCATCTAATGACTCACGATAACCATCTTCATATTGCTTTTCGGTTTGAGCATCAATCACCCCAGCTTCAATCAGCTTTTTGGCGTATTGTTCACGAGTGGTTGGCAATTTTTTGATGACAGCATACATCAAAGGTTGTGTGCCTGATGGCTCGTCTGCTTCGTTATGTCCGTTACGGCGATAGCAAAAAATATCCAGCACAATGTCTTTTTTGAAGGTATGACGATAGTCCAAGGCAATCTGTGTGGCAAACACCACCGCTTCTGGGTCATCACCATTCACATGTAAAATCGGTGCATGAACCATCTTGGCAATGTCGGTACAATATTCGGTTGAGCGAGCATCTTCTTGTCGTGATGTGGTGAACCCAACTTGATTATTGATGACAAAATGTACCGTACCACCTGTGGTATAAGCACGAGTTTGTGACATTTGGAACGTTTCTTGTACCACGCCTTGACCTGCAAAAGCAGCATCGCCATGCACCACAATCGGCAATACGGTATTGCCAGTTTCGTCATGACGGCGTATTTGACGAGCCCGTACCGACCCTTCAAGAACAGGAGAGACAATCTCCAAATGTGACGGGTTAAATGCCAGTGCCAAATGCACTTCACCACCTGGAGTCATCACATTTGACGAATAACCGTTATGATATTTAACATCACCTGAGCCTTTTTCAGGCTGTACTTTGCCATCAAATTCATCAAACAAGCTGGCTGGGTTTTTACCCAAAATATTCACCAACACATTTAAGCGACCACGGTGAGCCATGCCAATGACCATCTCTTTTGTGCCATAGCCACCTGCACGCTGAATGAGTTCATTCATCGCAGGGATAAAACTTTCACCCCCTTCCAAACCAAAACGTTTGACACCGATATATTTGCGTGCCAAGTATTTTTCTAAACCTTCGGCAGCGGTCAATCGCTCTAAAATGGATTTTTTCTTATCATCATCAAAGTGAATAAACCCCAAATTGCTTTCAAGCTGTTCTTCAAACCAACGTTTCTCAGCACTGGTCGTTACGTGCATGTATTCTACGCCAATGTGACTGCAATAGACTCGTTCCATAACGTCAATAATCTCACGCAAAGTCGCCTGAGATTTGCCAATGTTTAAATCACTGGTTGGAAATACCGTGTCTAAATCAGCATCACTTAACCCATGATATGCCAAAGTCAAATCTTCAACTTCAGCACGGGGGTGCAGATGCAAGGGGTCAAGCTTGGCTTTACGATGCCCACGGCGACGATAAGCGGATATGAGTTTTTGTACCCCCATTTGATTGGGGTCAACACACTCACCACTCACGCCGTCATTGGTTACCAAAACAGATTTGTTGGCTGTTTGGTTGCGTGCCAATAACAAAAACTGGTCTTGTATTGCCAAATGGTGAGCTTCTTCGCCATTGTCATACGCTTTAAAGTATGCTTGCCAATCGGCATCAACGCTGTTTGGGTCATTGAGATACTGTTCATACAGATATTCGATGTAGCCAGCATTATCGCCTGCCAGCTCAGTGTGTCCACGTGAGACATCGAGATTAGATGTGTTCATAAGTTCCAACTTTTGATGATTTTTAGAGATGTTTATGATTGGCTTCAATGATTTAAATTAAAAGCACACAAATTCATCTGTCTTGTCTTCTGTGTGCATTTACCTTCGTCAATCTACGTTAGTTGATGATAAACGCATTAGCCAGCTTGTTCAAGCAATAGATTACGCAAATGCCCAATGGCTTTGGTTGGATTTAAACCCTTGGGACAAACTGACACACAGTTCATGATGCCACGGCAACGGAACAGACTAAATGGGTCGTCCAAGCGTGCCAAACGGGCTTGTGTGTCATTATCACGGCTGTCTGCCACAAAACGATACGCATTTAACAAAGCAGAAGGCCCTAAGAACTTATCTGGATTCCACCAAAACGATGGACAAGACGTTGAGCAACACGCACATAAGATACATTCATATAAGCCATTGAGCTTTTCACGCTCTTCTGGTGATTGTAGGCGTTCAGCAGGGGGTGCAGGTTGGTCATTGATTAAAAATGGATGCACTTTTTCGTACTGCTCATAAAACTGGTTCATATCCACCACCAAATCACGCACCACAGGCAAACCTGGTAGCGGACGAATGATGATTTTTTTTGGCAATGTGTTCATGTTAATTAAGCAAGACAGACCATTTCTGCCATTGATGTTCATGCCATCACTGCCACAGATGCCCTCACGACACGAACGGCGAAATGTCAACGTTTCATCTTGTTTTTTTAGACGTAACAGCACATCTAATAACATGCGGTCTGAGTCTAATAGCTCAATCGTATAAGTTTGCATGTATGGGGCTTTGTCTTTATCGGGGTCATAGCGATAAATTTCGATGGTGCGAGTGCCTCGGCTCATGGTGCTTACTCCCATTTGTCATTTTTTGTCATTTGTGGCATCGGTTTAACAGACAATGGCACAAATTCATCATGTCGGTTAATATCAAAGACGGTCTATTTTATGGCATTATGTGTTTATGATGTGTTTATGGCATTATGTGGTCAACACTCAGTTGCCCCATTAACCTAGTTTACCTATAACCTAGTTTCAACAACCTAGTTTCAACCCACGGTTAGCCATTGTTAGTCAAACATTTATTACTCATTAAGCTTTTGTTAATTCTGATTGTGTTAATTCAGCTTTTGTTAATTAAGCATCAATCAAGTGTCAAACATCAGTAAACACGAACCTTAGGTTCAACATAGTCTACAGTTAATGGTGTTTTTCGCACAGGTTTATAGATGATTTTGTTATCATCAGAGTACCATAGGGTGTGTTTCATCCATTCATGGTCATTACGACCGTTTGGTGCGTAACTGTCATCTTCTGGACGGTCATAGTCATCAACATGATGAGCCCCACGGCATTCATGACGCTTAGATGCTGAAATGATGGTTGCCTTGGCAACTTCATATAAATTATACACTTCCAACGCTTCGATGCGTGCGGTATTAAAGACTTGCGACTTATCTGCCAGATGAATGTTATTGACTTTATCGGCCAATGCCAAAATTTTCTCAACCCCTTCATCAAGCAATTTTTGTGTTCGGAACACACCTGCATGCCGTTGCATGGTACGACGAATCTCATCGGCAACATCTTGAGCGTTATGCCCATCAGTGGACTGCTGTAGCTTATTTAAACGAGCCAAAGTATCATCTAACACTCTGGGGGACATGGGCTTATAATTGTGGTCATTTTGATGAAATTCATCAATGATGTGCTTACCTGCCGCACGACCGAACACCACCAAATCCAGCAAAGAGTTCGTACCCAAACGGTTCGCTCCGTGTACGCTGACACACGCACATTCACCAATGGCATATAAGCCTTTGATGATTTTGCCTTGAGCATACAAGCCATCTTCATTCACGCCTGCTTGTAAATCTGGCACAATGACTTGACCGTGAATGGTGGTAGGAATACCGCCCATCATATAGTGAATGGTTGGAATCACAGGAATCGGCTCTTTGGTGATGTCAAGGTTGGCGAAGTTTTTGCCAATTTCAAATACCGAAGGCAGACGTTTCATGATGGTATCCACGCCCAAATGAGTCATGTCCATGACGATATAATCGCCATCAGGGCCGCAACCACGTCCTTCTTTGATTTCTTGGTCCATAGAGCGAGACACCAAATCACGGGGAGCCAAGTCTTTGACCGTTGGGGCATAACGCTCCATAAACGGCTCACCGTCCTTGTTACGCAAAATCGCCCCTTCACCACGACAACCTTCAGTCAACAACACGCCAGCCCCCGCCACCCCCGTGGGGTGGAACTGCCAAAATTCCATATCTTGCAAAGGAATACCAGCTCGCACCGCCATGCCCAAGCCATCACCTGTGTTGATATAAGCATTGGTTGAAGCAGCAAAGATACGCCCTGCCCCACCTGTGGCAAGAATGGTTGTTGGTGCTTGAAATACTGCCACATCGCCAGACTCTTGGTCAGTGGCAATCACCCCATTGATGTTACCATCAGCATCTTTAATTAAATCAAGAGCAATCCATTCAATAAAAAATTGCGTGCCTTGTTGTAGGTTTTTTTGATACAAAGTGTGCAACAAAGCATGACCCGTACGGTCAGCGGCAGCACACGCACGCTGAACGGCTTTTTCACCATAATTGGAAGTATGACCACCAAAAGGACGCTGATAAATTGTACCGTCTTCGTTTCTATCAAACGGCATGCCAAAATGTTCAAGCTCATACACCACTTTGGGTGCTTCACGACACATATACTCAATGGCATCTTGATCACCCAACCAATCTGAGCCTTTGACCGTATCATAAAAATGAAAATGCCAGTTATCGTTACTCATGTTGCCCAAACTTGCCCCAATTCCCCCTTGGGCAGCCACTGTGTGTGAGCGAGTTGGGAATACTTTAGTAATCACAGCAACATTCATGCCCCCTTGGGCTAATTGCAATGAAGCACGCATACCAGAACCACCACCGCCCACGATGACAGCATCAAAGTTAAGTGTTTTGATATTTGCAATGGTGTTATCTTGTTTTGTCGCCATTATGATGTTCCTGCTATCAAATCTATTCTATGTAAAACCAAAGCTTGTAAAAAGCAAATGCTTAAAAAAAGCTGATTGGGCAAATTTAGCTTATTTGGAAAGTTACCTGACTGGATTGCTGTTGTTTGGATTAAGGCATTTAAACCAGTTTTTATGATTAATGTGATGTTTAAAACCACGTTTGCTTGACGAATCAAACAACAAACCGTTCCTTAAAACCTATCTAAACCTACCCAAAGGCAAATTTAGCGTTTAATTCCTACTTCAACGTTGTTTGCCTTATT
>ERZ1023396.115-NODE-115-length-32132-cov-43.361599_pt1 | contig 32132 bp, 36 predicted proteins | sample MGYA00380504_ERZ1023396 | MGnify/ENA primary metagenome ERZ1023396 (study PRJEB33173, sample SAMEA4830410) | metagenome | study: EMG produced TPA metagenomics assembly of the PRJEB25223 data set...
TTAATTTCACGGCTGATGATGGATTTATGACAGCCTAGTCGTCTAGCAATTTCATAAAAAATCGTTTATCATGACTCACATGTTGTCCTACTAAGTTATGGTTAAAATGCTTTTTGCTGAACCTTATTTAAAAGCTCTTGAAGTTTCTGCTCTTCTTTTAAAGCTCTTTCAGCTTCTTTTTTGAGCTGTTCTTCTTCTCGCTCTTGCCTTCTTAATTCTGCTTGAATTTCCTTTTCTTCTTGTATTTTTGCTTTATATTCATAAACGAGCATTAGCTCATCTAATTTCAATGAAAGATATTTTGGGGATATTGATACAGTGTTGCTTTTATTAAACTTGTTAATGTCATCAAAAGACTTTTTAATTCTCTGCTCCATTCTATCAATATTTTTCCATGTGGTATTTGCAATAGTAACATCGCACTCATTGTTAAATGAGCGTAAAGCCAAAGAGATAGCTTGTTTTGCCATAGCTCTCCCCTTTGCTTTACTGCCATTTATTTCCCACTCGGTCTGTATTTTTACCGCTTCGCCACTTTTTATCATGTCCTTTTGTTTTTGCTTGATGGCAGTGATGTTTTCCTTATAAATCTCAGATGTATCAAAATCAAAATGTGGTGTGTATACACCAACTTCTGATATCTCAATACCTTCTTCATAAATAGCCAACCTTTCTTTTAGCTAAACATAGGTTTGATAGTGAGAATCATATTGAATCTTGACATCGTCAATTTGCTTTGAAATATCATCCAGTTCTTTTTGCCTTTTTAGGATTTCGTTATCCACATTAACAATATCAGCATAAGTAGTCTTGTAATGATTAACGGTTTTTCTCAATCTAAACCAAAGAACAAAAAATATAAGGAATAACAAGCCAAATAGAATATCCATAACCAAACCATAGGACAAATTAAATAAGCATATATCTTACACCAAACAGTAACAAGATAGAAATAAGCGGTTACAATTTACCGCCTATTGCTATCTTGCACCATACTCAAATACTCATCATCAATGGCAAATACCGCCTTATCTATCCACTCACGATGAAAGGGCAATGGATAAACCGCCAGCACGTCGCTTACTGTGCTACCGTTAAGGGCAGGGGAATGATTGCCATGGCAGATAAATAAGAGCGACCACGACTGGCAAGCCAAAACGTCTCAATGACAGCATTGACCCAATAATCCGTAGGCATCTCATCAGGGATGGGCAGGTTTAGATGAGCATAAACCTGCCTATCAAAGTCGCTTAGGTCTTGGTAGTTTTGCTCCCATTTGAACCTTTGGACGGCTTTTTTGCCAAATCAGTTGCCTTTTGTTTGGCACTTTGGGCGGTTTTCTCGCTACACTCTAAGCACCAAATGGAGAATTCAAAGCCATCAGGCAGACAGGCGATAAGTTTAATGAAATTCTCCCCTGTGATGGGCAATTTATCCTGACTGCCATCATCATCCAGTACCACATCCCAATCAGCAATCAAATGCTCCCCAATGGCATAGCCCATGGCTTCGTTAATGTTTAACTCATCATCGTTCATCTTGGCGATGACATCAGCGGTCAATGGGGTGTCCTGCTCTTGCTCTTTTTTTGCCATGATAAGGGCATGGGTTCGCAAAAAGGCAGGTTTTAGGGCAGAATAAAAGGTAACACGAATGCCTGTTTTATCATGGGTAAAGGTGCTTGTAAAATCTTTATCATCCGCCAAATCTTGTTTTTTAATGATATAAGCCATTCATCACTCCTATGCTGGTATTTTAGTTAAGGTTGGAGCTTGTTCCACCACGGTATAATTTACGTTCTGTTTAATCAAATCATTCATGCCACCATTTGGGGTCTCACCTGCCACCTGTGCTTTGGGAATGTTAAGTACGTATTTTGACCCATCAGCCAATTTTAAGGTCAGTTCAATGGCAACCGTCGCTCCTGTCATTTGCTTGTTGATAATCTCTTGGGCTTTTTTGCCATAAGCTAATGTCAATGTCCCTGACATTTTTGCCATCATTTCAAGTAAAGTGCCTGCAAAAATGCCATTCCCCAAACACTTTTGGGCTTGAATGTTGTTGTCTGTCTCAAAGCTAAATTCAGTAACACACGCCACGCCTTTTGTGGTAACCCCATCAATCTTAATGTCTTCTACCGACAAAGACGTTACCCTTTGTAGGTTGGCAGATTTGGTGGGTGATTTGCTATAAGGGGTGTCATTTTGGTTTTTGTAGTCTGTTCCCATGACCCCAAAAGTACAAGTTGCATAGCCTGTATCAGATAGGGTAAGTTTTAGGGTATTAACACGCACACCGCCATAATAGTGATAAATGCCCACATCTTTATAGCCCACTTCCACGGCAAAGGTTTTGGCACTATTGCCTGCAAATGTCAAAACGTTACTTTTCCACTCACTAAACGCCGCCGCTGCAAGCCAGTCATCATAAGCATCTTTGGCAAATTCTACCTCAATATCGCCTTGCACCTGACCACCTGTTACCAGTCCTGCTTGTGTCAGACGGCTATCGGTAATGGTTTGGCTTTCTGTGTTCTCAAAACTTGCACTCAAACCGTTTGAGACGTAGGGCAGGATTTTCCATCCTGTTTTTGGCACTTCATTAGTTGTTTGGGGGGCGTATGCCACCACAATGGTTGAACCACGAGACATAATTTCTACTCCTAAGCCCTATGGGCTGTTAAAAGGTAATTGGGGTTGCATTTGTTCTTGGACGGACAAAATGGCGGTGTTTAGGTCGTCTCGTCTCTTTTTCCAATCGGATAGACCTTTACCGCACAAACTGGCAAATGCCTGTTCACGCTCTTTTAAGTCGCTAAGCAAGGTGTATTGTTGCATTAGCTCCATCGTCTCACTTTGCAACAATGAGCGAGCGTAGAAAAATGCTTGAACCAATGCTTTTTTAAAGGCAATCACTTTGGGGCTGTTTCGCATAAGGGTTATGAAAAACGTGGCTTGCTGTTCGTTAAGCTCAAAATACGGCACATCACCACCACCGTGCTGACCTTTCAATCTTGGTTGGATTTTAAATCCGACCTTGCCAAATTCTGCAAAATCAGGCATATAAGACCGCACCAATTTAATTACATTTTCATGCTTAACGCCTAAGCCCTGTGCGATTTGCAGGGTTGTTGTTTTTGGCTGACCATCATGAACCATGACCAATTCATTCATATTCACTCCGAACATAACAATTCTTGCCACATAAAAAATCCCCACAGATTGGCAAGATAATCTATGGGGAATGCCTTTAAAAATTTTAGTAGTACCGATACGGCACACTCACATTGATTTGGTAAATGCCGTCAATAGACGGCACGTTGATGATGCTAGGGGCAAGAAGTTCAAGCCGTCCTAACTGCTTTGCTTTTAAATGATGGGCTAGGCTATCCGCCCACGTCTTAATCTTAACCGTGCCTTGATTTTCCGTACAAAATAGCTGTACGACAAGCGTACCTACCTGCAAGATACACGGCTCATCAGATAGGCTTGCAATGGCGTTAATACCGCCTAAAATCGTAACCCTGCCCCAAATGCCATCAGGGGGCTTAAAGTTTCGGTTTTCTTTGGCTAAGGGGACATCATCAAAATGCTCCCATGATTTGATATAGCTAAGAATTGCTTGTTCAATTTGAAGGCTGTTCATGTTTCGTCCAATAAAAAACCGCCTATCATTTGATAAGCGGTTCATTTTAAATATAAAAAAGCCAAATAATCATAACAATTTCATACAAAACCGTAACAATTACTTGACTTTTAAAATAGGCTAGGATATAATACAAAACATCAAGCAAGGTCTGCTTGATTGGTAAGATGGTAGCCATCGTTACCATCACAACAAGGAGTAAGACGATGACCACACTGTACAAAATCATCGCCTTGATTGTCCTGCTCTTGATAAGCATGCCAGCTTATTAAACAGGTAGCCCGAAAGTAGAGACAGCTACTGGGGGCAAGGCTAGGGGCTAACCCTAGCCACTCCTTACCCATCATCATAAGTCATTTTTTAAAAAAGGTCAAGTACCATGCCAAAAATCGTTGCAAGCCCCAAAACTCGTGTCCAAATTCAAAAAGAGAGCAATGAACGCCGTGGGGTAAAAAACAAAGCATTCACCCTAAAACTTGATGACATAGAACTCATCAAATCCTTATCCAAACGCCTAGGCATTCCCCAAAATCAGCTCATCATGGATGCTGTGCGTGCATACCAAAGACAGCTTGATTAGCCCAAATTGGCGATGGCACTGTTAAAGGCATTACCGTACACCCCCGTTGGGGCTTGTTGTGACCAGCCGTGTTCAATTCGCAACGCATAGGGCAGGTTGTTTTGAATGTAGATGAGTGGGTAGGTATGTTTTGCAATGCCTAAGACAAGCTCAACACCGCCCCCATTTTCATTTAGGCTTTTTTTCACCGATGCTGATATGGTGGGCATTTCTGTAACGCCCTGTATCAACTGGGCTTAGGGTGATGACATTGTTATAGCAGTCAATGGCAAATTTGCGATAGACCTCATCTACCCCATCAGCGACTTTATCCACAAATGAATTAGGCGGTGTCATCCACATGTAGCCCCCTTAATTGAATGGCATAGCTGATATTGGCAGGGTCTTTTTTAATGCTAAGCACACGCATACCATTGATGACATCATCAATCATGGGCGTGCTTGTCAGCTCACTTTGTAAGCAGGTGAGTTTGACATCGTTCATACTGACCGCCTGCCCATCTGTCTCATAAGCGCTGTATGAGCCAAATACCCCACGCCCTGCATAGGCTTCGGTTGGTGTGCCTGTGTCATTAATCGCCCAATCATCATGAGATAAGATGACACGCCTGCCTGTGAAGTCTTTGACAGCATCTTTTAAATCAGTATCAAAGGCTTGTTTTATTTCTTGGGTAATTTCTTGTTTCATGCTACACCAAAACAAATCAAACTTTTTTAAAAATAATGCTTGGCGATTAGGCAATAACTGCCTATAATACAACCATAGCCAAGCAACCATGCTTAGGCAAAAAAACCGCCTAAGGAGCGATGAAATGAATGCCCAAACCCTTAATAGAGAGCTTAAAATGGCAGAGCTTGAACGCATTAAGTCAGAAGCTGAAAAAAATGAGAGTTGAAACCGAGAAGCTAAGAGCTGAAACTTTCAAACTGCAAAAAGAAACCAAATACTATCTTGCCGTCTCCATTGTGATAGCCCTAATCGCCCTAATTGCTTCAATTCTAGCCCTATTAAAATGAAACCTGACATTAAAAGCCACAACCCAAATCCCATTTACATCAGAGCCTTGCTTAAAAAAGCAGGGCTGTCTCAGCGAAAAGCCGCCCATATGCTTGGCGTGTCTGAACGCATGATGCGTTATTATTTGGTGCATACAGATGACCCAAATTACCGCCCCATGCCTTATGCTGTGCAATTTTGCCTTGAATGCTTAGCCAAAACTTAGCCCCTTACCGCAGGCAAGCTAAACATTCCCAAAGGCTGTTGTAAATACGGCTCAATGAGTGCCAAAGCGATTTGCTCATTTTGGCTCATCGCCTGCCCTTGTTCGCCATCTGCATAGGTTTTTGAAACAGAAACATCGCCTGCTTTGGATGACTTTGAGATGACCTGCCCTTCGGTGCGTGTGGCAAACAAATCCCCATCAAGCCACGCTTTGGCAATGTATCTGCCTGCTTGCTTGATGGGGTCAGGGATTGTATCAAATGCCCTAATTTTATGCTTATTTAGCCACGCATTGACGATGACCACGGTTTGTTCATCAGCCTTATCAATCTTTGTTAAATCATCAAGTGTTATCATTGTTTCATCCTAAAAAACCCCATCTGTTTTAGGTGGGGCTTTTGTTCGTGCTGTTTGGCTGTTATTCAACCTTGGCGGTCTCGCTCTTTGTGCCTGTTAAGGCTTCGGTAACCTGTGGGTCTTTGATGCCATAATCTGCCCCACTTTTGGCAGTATCTGTTACCTGTGCGTTAGTCAGCGTGCTTTTGCTTTCATCAAAATACGCTCGCTCTGATGGATAGGTAAAATTAAAAGCAGGCTTAACCTTATCTTTTGGTAATGACATGAATCTCTCCTTATAGGTTGGTGATTAAAAAGCGGATGGGGGTAGCATCAGCATCAGCGTCCAATCGCCAGTTGGCGGCGGTGGTCAAATCCGTCCAACTCGGTGATAAGGCTTCATTTTTTGTGCCACCTGTAAGCGTACTAGGTTCAGCGATGAAGCTAAACCCTTGGGGGTGGATGAGTATGTTACGGCGTGTCCATAGCGTGGTATGACCTGAGCCGTTGCCTGTGTTCGCCGTGCGTTCAAGCTCCAAATCATCAAGCCCTGCAACCATGTCGGCGGCAAATGCCCCAGCCCCTAACAAATAAGAGACATATTTTGCGTTTTTACCTGTACCTATGACCGTGGCACGCTTTGACTGGATAAGCCTGCGACCGTTATACATATCAATGGGCTTTAAATCATCGGCGGTCGTTACTCTCTCAAGTAGTCGCTGTTTTCTCATCTTAGTTGCAATCAAAGGATGAACAATCATCAAGCCTGAGCCTTGGTGTATCTCATCTAGGCTACCCTCAGCATCAATAAACGCATGGACATCAAAGCCCGATGTATCATCAGCGGTTGCCTTTGATATGTCAGTAGATAACTTCTTACCATTAGATTGGTCATAATTTAAAAGACCAAACAAGGTAGCGATGGCACGGTTTTCAGCTTGTGCAAGCCAATAGTCATCAATCATCTGTGCCATGAGTTTTAGCGGTGATTGACCCATCAAATAGCTTTCAAGACGGCTTTCAATAAAACCCTCATTTAACAGTGCCAAACGCCCTTTGGATTTACTGCCGTGGGTGGTGCGTGGCATGGCGATATCCGTCATGATGGTGTTGGAATAGTTGGCTTCTAAATTGCCATCAATGGGATGAATAAAAGGCACATCAAAGGTTAATGAACCGCTGTTTAGCAGGGGGCGTAAGCGTGCATCTGAGACAAATGCCCCTGATTGCCAAAACTTTGACCGCTGTAAGTTGTCTTTGACCTGATAAGACAAGGTAACGCTCTTATTGAAAATCTCTTGCAATTTTGCCATGAATTACTCCAAAAATAATTGATTAAATAAAGCAGGGTTTGAGTGTGCAAGTGCCAATCGCTCCTGTTCACTGTAATCACCTGCTCGCTTAATTAATTGACCGTTTGAACCTGTACCACAGGATTTTGTGCCAATGATTAAGCTGTCGTATTTACCACAGTTTTGGATTTGTTTTGCCAAATCGTCAAGGGTCATGATAGATACAGCACCACTGTCATCTAACACGCTTAGCTGACCATCTTTGGCAGACAACCGCTTTTCAATGAGTATTTGTAAAATCTCTTGGTTGGCAGGGTTATCGCTTAACTGACTTGATAACTTTTGGGCGTGTGATTTGACCAAATTCTCATCACGCTCTTTATCACGCTTAGCGATTTGCTCATTTAACTCTTGGATTTTGGCTTGGTACTGCTTTTCTAGTGCCTCAAAATCCCCCTTTTTGCGTGCTGTCTCTTCGGCAAGTCGCTCTTTTTCAGCCTGCTCAGCCTTTCGCTGTTCACTTTGTTGCTTTTTTTCAGCCAAAAGGGTCTCGCTGTGTTTACGCAAACGTTCAACTTCTGCTTGTAGCTTGTTGTACTGCTCTTGGGTGATTTGGTTTTGTGTGTCATCGCTTAAAACTGTGGTTTGGTTTTCTTCGCTCATAGGTTACTACCTTTGATTTTGCTGTTACAAACAGCGGATGATAAAAAAGCATCCTAATGGATGCTTGCCTTTTTGAATGCTTTGGGTTCAAGCTGTTTCATCTCATCTAGGGTTAGCGGTGTAAAGTTCTTATCAAGCTGTAACACCCTAAACCGCTCTACTGTCAAACCACCATCACGAAATAACTTCGCTCGGGTTTTGCCCAACACTTCATCTTGATATTGGGCAGATTGGTTTTTTAGCCATTCATAATAGGTTTGATTTTCCACCACGCCATGCTCACTTGCACGTTGTTTTGGGGCGGTGTAGCCGTCATAAACAATCTCAAAACTTGAACGGCAGTTAAAGTGATAAGGCGGATAAACCGCCTTGTCTATTGGCATAAACATACCGTCTCGCCCCCGACAGATTGGCGATGTTCGGCGGTCTAATGTTGCAATCACCTTAATGCCTTTGATGATGTCGGCATTATCACGGATAACGGCTTGTTTGGCTTCTGATGCCATGATTGCCGTGCCTGTGCGTGCAATCGTTTGGGCGTTTCGTGTTGTGATTGCCAAAATGCCATCTTGGTAGTTTCTAGCCCTAGACCCCCTTATCATTTGGATAAGTTTGGCATTGGGCAAGCCTTCATGGTGGGCTAGGCGTATGGCGTTAATGATTTTTTTGCGTTCTTCATCGTTAAATACATCAAGCAGTTCATCAAGTGTTATGCCCATTTTGCCATCTAGCTGTAATGGCTTTTTAAACACTTCATCGGCGTATTTTTGTAATGTCTTGATGTTCTTTGGACTGTCCACCTCATAGCGATGATTAAATAGCCCACGCCAATCGGTTTTTAGGTTTGTGATAAACGCCCCAAACAGGGTTTTTAATTGGTTGTCGGTTTTCTTTATCACAATATTTACTTCTTTTTGCGATAAATCGCCAATCTCTTTATTAAAAACCACCCTTTGCAAAAACGCCAAAATGTCTTTGATTGTGATATTAAAATCATTCGCCAATTTGGCTTTGAGACGTTCTAAATTGATTAGTTTCTTCATAGCCTAAATCGCTCTCAATCTCTGCTTTGGCAAGCTCATCATCTTCAATAAAGGCAATCTCATCATCTACCATTCTTGCCCGCATTTCACCCCAAGTGATTGCCCCTACTTGCCATTCTGCGATGAGCTGTTGGCGTTCTTGTGGGGTCATCTTGGTGCTGTCAAACTTGGTATTAAGTGCCATCGTGCATTTATGATTAACACCCAAAAAGTCGGCACAATAATTAAGCACACGGCTATAAGCGTCCGATAGATTATTGGCAAGCATGGCAAGTACCGATGTCTCATCTGCTTTCTCACTTTGGGCTTCGGTGGCAGTCTTGGTGCTACCGTTCGGCTCAATCAGCCTTGCCCCTAATGCCACCATTTGGTCTTTCTTATCTTGCAGGGCTTGATATAACCCACTGTTTGCATTAGATTGCAATAAAAACGCATTTGCCCCACTGCCTAAAATGTTCGCTGTTCTCGCTCCTAGGCGGATGGGATTGCCTTGATTGACAATGTCGGTTACCCATTCTTTGGTAAGCCCTGTGATAAATAGGCTCGGTTGCCCTGAGATGAAATTACTCTCTTCATAATCAGCACTGTTGCGATAATGGGCAAGGTTTAACACCGCCAAATCATAAAGCGGTGCATCATCCATGGTTTTGTCATTATCATTTGACCCAAAAAACGTGAATGGAATATCGGCAACGCTTAACACGCCTGTCTGCACTTCACGCCATATCCCGTCTTTTTGGTATAGGCTATGATGTACCACACCGTCAATCCAGCGATACACGATTAACTGCTCGCCATACTCTGCTTTAAAGCCGTCATCGGATTTGATGTAGCTTTCTTTTAGGACAAGCAGAGTCAGTTTGTTAGCGTTATTGATAGGCTCAACACGCCAGTTAATGATATGCTTTGGTTCAAAAAGCCTAATTTTTGGCACATAGTTATATTTTTTAACCTGTGCTTTGGTTGGCTTATATTCATCATTAGGCACATAAGGGTAATCGGCAAGCAATCCACCACGACCCTTTAACAGCAACATCAAAAAGGCTTGGCGTGCTTGGCCGACTAGCGATAGACTACCACCGTCCACATTCGTTTTAATGCGTTCTAGTTCGGGCGGTATGTCAAGCGTGGGGTATTTAGCAAACACCATGCCCGCCATGGCGTTGGCGGTTCGTTTGGTAACATTATAAAAAACAGCTCGTTTTTGATAATCCATGTATCGCTGCACTTTAACCGCTTCATCTTCATTGATGGGGCTAGGATTTGGCAGATAAATCTCACCTTTTTTGACAATAGTATCTTGACCGTGAATTTTGCACATTATTGGGCAAAACACGTTCAACATTTGACAGATGGCAAAAGAGTGGTAAAATACCAAAAGAAGATGGGCATGACCCTTACCCTTATTGGTTGGAAAATAATGTCAAGACATTCGTTGAACACAAATAGCAAAAAGCACACTCAAATAGGGTGTGATTTTTATTTTTGAATGTAATATTGAGTGTGGTTTTCTAACATAGATTAAAATATTTAATAAAATCAATAGGATATTTTTAAAATGATTTTGATGATTGATAACTATTGTAGTTTTACCTACAACATTGTGCAGTATTTTGGTGAGTTAAAGCAAAAAATTGTGGTCAAACGCAACAATGAAATGACACCAGATGAGATTGATGCCCTTGCCCCAAAAGCCATCATCTTAGGGCCTGGTCCTTGTACACCAACCGAGGCGGGGATTAGCTTGCCAATTTTGACACAATTTGGCGGACAAATTCCCATTTTGGGTGTATGCTTGGGTCATCAAGCCATCGGACAAGCCTTTGGTGGCGATGTTGTTCAAGCAGCTAACATCATGCACGGACGACTATCAAAGGTGTATCATGATGATGTAGGCGTATTTCACGGCTTGCCAAATCCCATATCAGCGGTGCGTTATCATTCGCTGGTTATTGATAAAACCACAATACCCGACTGCCTACACATCACCGCTTGGACACAGAACACAGATGGCTCTATGGGAGAAATTATGGGCGTTCGCCATAAAGAGATGAACATTGAGGGGGTGCAGTTTCATCCAGAATCCATTCTAAGTGAGCATGGTTATCGGCTGTTTAATAACTTCCTAAAACGCTGTGGACTTGCTGTGTTAGATGATAATCAATTGCCAACGGTGGCGTAAATGTTGGGGTGTACCCGCCCTTTATGATGCCATGTCATTTTACATTTTACATTTAAAAATAAAAGGTTGTTTTAAAAACATGGTCAAACCGCAAGTCATTATGTTTTTATAAACGTCATGAATGATGGCATCATCCAAACATCTATAATTCATTTAAAAAGGAAACTCATGAAGCCAAACAATGACCACGACATTCATGCCTTTTTGGTACACACCCTAAACACCCTAATCAGTGGCAAAGAGCTAAGCGATGATACTGCCACAAAGCTGATGGAATACATCATGACAGGCAAATGCCCCGATGTACTGCTCTCTGCCATCATGACAGCATGGCGTATCAAAGGTGAGAGCGTGGATGAGATTACCGCCTGTGCTCTTGTCATGCGTTCATTTGCCAAAACTGTAAGCCTTGATGTGGATAATGCGGTGGACATTGTGGGAACAGGCGGAGATGGTGCGAACTTATTTAACGTATCTACGGCCTGTGCTTTTGTGGTGGCAGCCTGTGGTGGTGTGGTTGCCAAACACGGCAGTACAGGCGTATCAAGTCTCTCTGGGGCATCTGATTTGCTTGCTTGTGCAGGTGTGAATCTTGCCCTTGATTCAGAACAAGTTGCTCATTGTGCCAACAAGACAGGCATCTGCTTTATGTTTGCCCCCAACCATCACCCTGCCATGCGTCATGCCAAAGCAGTACGTAGCACGTTAAAAATACGGACACTTTTTAATGTTTTAGGGCCTTTGACCAACCCTGCTTTTGCCCCAAATGCCCTGCTTGGGGTGTATGATGTGGCATTGTGTGAGAAAATCGCTCATGTCATGGGCAACCTTGGCAGTCGTCATGTGTGGGTTGTGCATTCTGATGATGGTCTGGATGAGATAAGCCTTGCTGTGCCTACAACCGTATCGGAATATAAAAACGGCAAGGTTAACACCTTTAAAATTACCCCCACTGATGCTGGCATTGCCATGGGGTCGCTTGATGGCTTATCAGTGAGCTCATCTGATGAAAGTTTTTACCTCATCAAATCCGCCCTACACGGTAACAATGACCCACGCATCCAAAAAGCACGCAACATCATCGCCCTAAATGCAGGGGCAGCTCTGTATCTATCAGGGCAAACAAAGAGCTTTCAAGATGGCGTAACCCTTGCCAAAGACACGCTGGCAGGTGCTAAGGCATGGCAAAAAATGCAGGAATTTGTGGCATTTACCCAACAATTTCATCATTGATTTTTAAATAGGAGACCTTATGTCTGTCCCCACCATTTTACAAAAAATAGTCGCCACCAAACACCAAGAAATCGCCCAAGCACGTACCCAAATCAGCCTTGATGAACTAAAACAAAAAGTCAGCTCTGCCCCCATCGTGCGTGGTTTTGCCAATGCCTTACAAAAGATAACGCAAGATAACGTTGGCATAATTAGCGAGATAAAAAGAGCAAGCCCATCCAAAGGCATCATCTGTCAAGATTTTGACCCCATTGTTGCTGCCAAAGGCTATGAGTTGGCTGGGGCGACTTGTCTGTCTGTTTTGACGGACAGGCAGTATTTTTTAGGACACGATGACCATCTCATCCAAGCCAAAAATGCTTGCCATCTGCCCATTTTGCGTAAAGATTTTATGGTGGATGAGTATCACATTTATGAAAGTCGGACGCTGGGGGCGGACTGTGTTTTACTGATTATGGCATGCCTTGACGATAAGACCGTAGCACAGCTACACAATGTAGCAACAGAGCTTGACATGGACGTACTCATTGAGATACATGATGAGCATGAACTGGTCCGTGCATTAAAACTGCCCAAATCTGCCCACAATATTTATGGCATCAATAACCGCAATCTAAACACTTTTAATGTGGATTTGAACACATCCATTCGCCTTGCTAAGAGCTTGCGTGAAAACGTGGGTGATGATGCTTTAATTGTCAGTGAAAGTGGCATTCATGGGCCATATGACATACAACTGATGCAGTCGCATGGCATTCATCACTTCCTTATCGGCGAACAATTTATGAAAACGGATAATGCATCTCTTGCGTTGGCAAAATTATTAAAAAGTATATAAACCAAACCCCATACCATATGGCATGGGGTTTTATCAGCTCCTAACCAATCTTATGGCAGTCAAATCCCAATGCCATCATCTGAGTCTCTTGTTCAAGTGGAGCAAGACTTGCCTTAACGTGGGATTTGTCTTTAAGATAGGTGTATGCCACACGTTTTAGATCGTCTATCGTTACCGCCAACAGTTTGGCTCGCATGACCTCTTGCATCTCTTTGGTGCGACCATGTAACTCACCAAAGCACGCCTTGATGGCCTCGCCTGCTGGGGATGCAGGTTTGTCCATACTGCCAATGACCCCCAAAATCGCCTCTTCTAGCTTGCTGGCATCATGGTCATTATCCAACAGCCAATCAATACTCTTTTCAAAATGCTCAAATGTCGCCACGCAATGTGGGTCTCGGTAGCTATAAAAGCGAAAACTTGCCGAATTGGCATCAAAATTTGCACCACCACCATACGCTCCACCCTTTTCACGGATTGCCGAATGTAGGTAACCATTTCTTAAAAATGGGGCAAGCACCGTCAAGGCAGGTGTGTCATCATGTCCTGATGTGGTTGCAGGATAGGCGATGGCATTATAATAGACATTGGTAGCAATAAGCCATGCTGTGTCTTTTTGTAAATCATCATCTTTTAATGTTAGTAAATCAAAAGGCAAATCATGCCCAGCTTGGGTATCATCAGGTGCTTTTGGAGCAGCAGGGGCATTTAATCTGTCCTTAATCGCCATCTTTAACGCATCTGCCTTATCCGCTTCACACACCAAAATCACATCTTTGGGCAGATGTTGTATCCGCTTGTGGATTTGGGCTAGGCGTACCGATAGAGTTTGCCAAATTGTCTTATCATTTTCACCCTCTTTTAAAAACGACTTTAATGCCGACAATGCAGGCAAGCCTGAATGATGATATTCCAGCGATGACAATTTACTCATGCCACAACTGGCGGTCTGTATGGCATAACTGTGCCCATTGGCCGATAGGCGAGATTGCCAAGATGCTTGTTTTTGTTGCAAAAGCTCACTGATGCGATAGGTTTCATCAAATATTGTATGATACAACACCTCATTTACAAGCCCCAACGCCTCAGGCTTACGAGCCAAAGCACGAGTTGCCAGCACAAGATAACTTGTCATCTTGTTTTTATCGTGGCGGTCGGTACGCTGTGATATGCGAGCGGTAACACCTGATGAAACAGATGCTTGTACCGCTTGAAACGTCCGTGCATCATACTTGTCTGTGCCAAGTTCGGACAATAGCCCCAAATATAAGGGCAGTAGCGGATTATTTAAAATTTCTACATCATCATCTAAGTCAAGCACCATCTGGTAATAATACAGTCCATTTGTCCCTGCATGATATTCATACAAAGTGCGTTCATCTTGCCCAATGGTTATCGGTTGTTTGTTGGCTTGTATAAATTTTATGCCCTTAGGAACATCATCAAGCCCCACTTTTGGCAAAATATCCACATCATCCACCAAGGCTTGGCGTACAGCAAGCTCCTCTGACTTTTGGCGGATGATTGCTTTATCATCATCATTTAATGTGGTGTTTAATTCATCCAAACTTCTGTTCTCATCATCAATGAGTTTTTGGGCTTTATCTTTGTCAGGTGATAGTGTCAGACGAACACGGTGTGGATTGTCAAGCAGGTGTGTTTTGATGAGATTTTGCACCCAATTTGGTTCTTTTACCTGCTCACTCAACCACGATAAATGCTCATCAATCTCCCACACATCCATAGGATTACCGCCATGTAGTGCTGTACTAAACCCCTCTAACATGAGTGTTAAACCATAGGGCATACCATCGCCTCCGATATGGCGTTGATCCAACTCTATTTGATGCAAAATGGTCTGTATGGTCTCATCGGCGATGGGATTATCCGCCACAGAACGTAGCACCTCCAAAATGGCATTTTCCACATCATCAGCAAGATTACGCTCTGAACCTCGTACCCCTGCATAAAACACCATCTCATAATGACTGTCATCCAAACCCAGTAACGGACTTGCACAGGTGCCAAGTGGCGAACTGTCAAGATAGGCTCTTAGGGGCGAACCTGCATGCTCTATGAGCACCCCCTCCATCAAGCGAAGTGCCAAACGCTGTTTGGGGTCGGTAATATTTGGCAGCAGCCACGCCAACACGTTATGGGTCATTTTTTCGCCATTAGTGTCGGCGGTATAACCATCATACACCCGAACAGGTGCATTTAGGCGAGTTTCGGTCATGGAGACAAATTTTTTGCCACGAGATGGTTTTTGTTTATCATCAAAACACGCCAAAGCATCATCGTGCAATTTGGCTTGAATCTCTGCCACGTCAATATCACCAAAACTCATGATGATGGCGTTGGATGGATGATAATGAGCCTTATGAAAATCAACCAAATCCTCATAGGTAAGCTTGACAATCTCTTTTGGGTCGCCCCCTGAATTATAATGATAGGTCGTCGTTGGATATAAATGCGGTGCCAGTGCATAATACAGCTGGTCAATCTCGCCACTCATCGCTCCTTTCATCTCATTAAACACGATGCCATGATATTTAGGTCGCCCCTGCTCATCAAGCTCTAAGCGAATGCCCTCTTGGGCAAAGTCTAGCTTGTTAATGTTGGGAAAAAATACAGCATCAAGATAGACGGACAGAAGATTAAAATAATCGTTTTTATTTTGACTGGCAAAGGGATATACCGTCCAATCACTTGCTGTCATGGCATTCATAAAGGTTTGCAAGGAACGCTTAATCATGCTAAAAAATGGGTCTCGCACAGGATATTTTTGTGAACCACATAAAACAACATGCTCTAAGACATGAGCTTCTCCACGGGATGTCATGGGCTGGGTGGCAAAACCAATCATAAAGGCATTTTCGTCATGATCACACGCCAAATGATAATGAATCGCCCCTGTGGCGATGTGCTCACAAAGCAGCACCGTGATGTCAAGGGCTTCTATATGATGTTTTGATTTTAGGGCAAAGGTAGGATGTGGCTTAAAATTTGTCATGAATGTTTCCGTGATAAAAATGTCATATTGTGGCAAAAATTTGTCATTTAAACAAGGCTTTTTATTAATTTTTGATAAAAATTCTTGTTTATACGATTAATTTTTATACAAGCGAAAAATCATTGAATTATAGGATGGTTTGGCGTTATACTTAGTGCCATTTATATTCATCATTTAAAAAGGCGGTAACATGAGTTATTTTGGCACAGATGGCATTCGTGGGACTTTCGGTCAATTTCCCATCACTCCTGATTTTTTATTAAGATTAGGTTATGCCACAGGAGAGGTTTTAAAAGAAAAAAATACCACAGGCAAGAGACCGAGTGTGGTGATTGGCAAGGACACCCGCCTGTCAGGTTATGTCATCGAATCCGCCTTGCAAGCAGGGTTTAACTCGGCAGGCGTGGATGTGCACTTATTAGGGCCTTTGCCCACGCCTGCCATCGCCCATCTGGCAAGAAGTTTTCATGCAGATATGGGTGTGGTCATTTCAGCCAGCCACAATCCTTATGAAGATAATGGTGTCAAATTTTTTTCAAGTGAAGGCAAAAAAATCTCAGAAAACACCCAATCTTTCATTAACATGAAGTTAAATCAGATGATGACAGGCGACAGTTTAACTCACCTTGACAATTATCCTACCGAACTTGGCAAAAGCTACCGCATTGATGATGCTAAGGGGCGTTATATTGAGTACTGTAAAGGTTCATTCCCCTACCAATACGACCTGCGTGGGCTAACCATTGCCCTTGACTGTGCCAACGGAGCAGGGTACAGCGTTGCCCCACGGGTCTTGCGTGAGCTTGGGGCAACCGTCATCGCCCACGCCAACACGCCAAACGGCACCAACATCAACGACAACTGTGGTTCAACCCATCCTAAGACCTTACAAAGCCTAGTCCTAGAACACAAAGCAGATTTGGGCATTGCCTTGGATGGCGACGGTGATCGCATCATTATGGTTGATGAAAAAGGGGCGATATTAGATGGCGATGGCATTTTATACATTCTTGCCAATGAAGCAGATGAACCTCCAAAAGGCGTGGTTGGTACACTCATGAGTAACATGGCACTTGAAAATCTGCTTAAAAATCAAGGGATTGATTTTATCCGTGCCAAAGTAGGCGACCGCTACGTCATGCAAGAGCTGGAAAAACACGGCTATACCATCGGTGGTGAGTCATCGGGGCATATTCTGTGCCTTGATAAATCACGCACAGGCGATGCCATCGTGGCAGGCTTGCAGGTGCTAGCGATTTTGGTCAAAAAAGGCGGTAAATTGTCCGATTTGACAAAAGCCTATAACCCATACCCCCAAACACTCATCAATGTCCGCCTAGCCAAAATGAGCGACCCTTATGACAATGACGAGCTAAAATCCGCCTTCGCCCAAGCCGAGAGCGAGCTTGGTAGCACAGGGCGACTGCTGATTCGCCAATCAGGCACCGAGCCTGTGATTCGGATCATGGTAGAGCATCAAGATGACGATACAGCACAAAAATTGGCAACGTCATTGGCAGAAAAGGTAAAAATGGTGTTGGGGTGATTGTTAAATGCCAACTCAAACAGGATTATCAATATCCACAAAAACCACATCAAGCCCAAGTGTGTCCGACAAATGTTCACCCAATGCCTTGATACCGCCTCGCTCGGTTGCGTGATGCCCTGCCCCAAAATAATCCACATCCAGCTCTCGTGCCAAATGCGTGGTACGCTCAGAGGCCTCCCCTGAGATGAATGCTTGACAACCCATGGCATAAGCTTGGGTTATCATGTCTTGGGCACCACCTGTGCATAGGGCGATTTTGGTTAGGATACGCTTTGGGTTGCCACTTAGGTGTAGCGGTGTACGCCCCAATACTTGCTCAATTTTTTTGGCAAAATCAGCAGAGACCATGGGTGAACATGTGGCGACATTGCCCACAGGGTGCTTTTCATGGGGATATAACGCCCCTGTAATTGTCAAACCCAGTGCATTGGCAAGCATTGCATTATTACCAATAACAGGATGAGCATCAAGGGGCAAATGATAGGCGATGAGTGATATGTTATGTTGTAGCAGAGTGCGAATGCGTGTGCCTTTCATACCAACCAAAGCGGCAGGCTCACCCTTCCAAAAATAACCATGATGCACTAATATCGCTTGGGCGTTAAGCTCTATCGCCTTGTCTATTAGAGCCTGACAAGCGGTAACGCCTGTGATGATTTTAATGATGGGCGTGTTGGCATCAACTTGCAGACCATTGGGGCAATAGTCGTTAAATTCGCTTACTTGTAGGTATTCATCGCAAAATTTTGCTAAGTTGGTGGGGGTAATTGGGGTGTTTTTGCTCATGGTGTGCCTTTATGCGTTACTCATTTAAAATCATTCAAAGTTTTTTGCTATGTTACGTTATTTATGGCATTTTGGCAATTTTAAATTAAAACCTGCCCCTTTGCCATCATCAGCATTCATAAATCATCAAAAATCTGTTACAATCTTAGGGCGTACCAAACATTGATAGCATTTTTATAAATACGATAAATTTAACATTTTAATTAGGGCATGTTGAACCTTTATAACACAATTTAACATTTAGAAATATTGCAGTAATAAAATGATGTTTTTGCATGAAAAACGGGCGATTTTTCTCATTTTTCATGGCAAATACCAACATTCAACACGCCCCAGTGTTATTTTGTCCTTTTAAATGCTTTTTACTTTTTACTTTAAAAACAACCGTTATGAACCAAAAAACCAATTTGACCGCCCCAGACCAAAACTCAGACAGACTGGCACGCACCCAAAGCAGTGCCAATATCAATGCCTCACATCACATCATCGATGAGCTAAGTGATGTGGATGATGAACCAACATTAGCAGGGGTGCAGTTGTCGCTTAGCGGTTATTTAGAAGCGGTCAAATTTGCCATAAATGACGTCTTTGACCATGAAGTGTGGATACAGGCAGAACTGCGAGCGGTCAATAGCAAAGGTGGACATTATTATTTTGAACTTGCCGAAAAGGACAATGATGGCAATATCATCGCCAGCACTCGGGCGACTTTATGGAGATATCAAGCCAGCAAAGTCATCAATAAATTCACCCACAAGACAGGCAAACCACTCTTGGCAGGATTGGCGGTGCTGATAAAAGGTTTGGCAAATTTTCATCCGCAGTATGGATTTAGCATTAACGTGAGTGATATTGACCCCACCTACACGCTCGGGGCATTGGCTCTGGCTTATAATGCCATGTTAAAACGCCTGCACGATAAAGGGCTAACCACTCTAAATAAAGCCCTACCCACCCCATTTGATATCCGTCATGTCATCGTCATCGCTCCTGAACGGGCGGCAGGACTGGGCGATTTTCGGGTTGAAGCGGACAGATTGGCACAGACAGGGGCGTGTGAGTTTTATTATCATCACGCCACTTTTCAAGGCAACCATGCTCCAAGCCAGATAAGAACAACCATCACACACGCCATTGATGAGTTTTATGCCAACCATGCCCATCATGCTGATTTGCTTGTCATCATTCGTGGGGGTGGCGCTGTGGGTGATTTGGGCTATCTTAATGATGAAGAACTGGCGACATTGGTTGCCAAATCACCCATGCCTGTATGGGTCGGTATCGGGCATGAACGTGATAAGGTGCTACTCGATGAGGTGGCACACACGTGTTTTGATACGCCATCTAAGGTCATCTTAGCCATTGAAAGTCATCTGATTGCCATGGTTGCACTCACTAAGAACGCCATGGCCACCATCAACGATGTCAGTGGCACCCATATTCACCACACCAAAGAACAAAGTCATCTTGCCATGAAAAGCATCCATCACAAAGCAAGCCAGACCCAAAAACTTGCCAAAAAAGATAGCGACTTTTTATTAAGCAGTCTTAGCAGTCATGCCAAATACCGCACCCACACACTCTCATCTAACATCAGTGATTTACTGAGCCGTCAGCACAAAACCGCGCATAAACACATCAAGCACGCCCGTCAAGACGCCATTCATATTCTATCTCAACACAAAACATTACTACCCCATCTGTCTGCCTTGCGTGATGAAATTTGCCACTTACAAAGGATGATTTTGGTGCAACATCCTGCCCATACCCTAACCAATGGCTACGCACTCATCCATCAAAATGGGGGCATCATCAGCTCATCGCATGCCATAAAACAAGGTGAGATTGACATTGAATTTCATGACGGACGCATCAAGGCTGTGATAAAATAAGCAGTTCTTGTATTTTCAAGGTTACTTTGTATCGTACCAGTCATGCTCATGTGAGGTGTTTTTAGCTTGCTTGAACGCCAGTTGGGGCATTTTACTGGTGAGCTTGCCAGCCTTGCTCCGTTTATCTCAGCGTTTATCTCATCCTTGCTTGGTGTGCCACTCTTAGGCAAACCCCTAAACTGTGTTATGATGCCAGAACTCATCAGCATGGGGCTTGGCACAGTGCAACCATAACGTTATGTGGGCGTACCAAAAAATTGTTATTAAACCACCCAAATAAGCCAAACCACGTATTTGTCATTAAAAGGTAGGCATGCTTAATCATTTTAGGACGTGCCTGTCATTTTCTCTGTCTTTTTGCAAATACCAAAAGTAAATACACCCCAATAAAACAAAGGGTTATAAAATTACTTATTGAGAAATTCGTAACAGTTTGCAATTAGCTGAACATATATTTTAGACTACAAACAAGATTTCCCCCTCCTTGTTCCATCCCACATAAAAACCCCAAACCTAGGTTTGGGGGCGTAACATGACACAAAGTAAGCCAAACTTAAATCATTGTCATGCCACTCTCTGTGGTAAGAGTCTTAAACTCCTCCATGAGTGCCAAAGACACATCAAGTGCTTTGTGAAAGCCGTCAATGTCTGTATGAGTGGCGGTTTTACTTAACAGGTTATTGCCACTTTTAATAAGTCCAGAGCCAGCTTGATTAAAGCTTATGCCATCAAAGTAGATGTTGTCATAGCCACCGCCTGTATTAACGATGGTATCTTTGCCAAAGCCTTTGGTGAAATAGTATGGGTCATTGCCACTGCCACCGATGAGAATGTCGTGCCCTGCTTTACCATCTAAGGTGTCTGCCCCTGCTAAGCCCTGTAATTGGTCGTGACCGTCTGCACCATAAAGCTTGTTGTCACGAGCATCTGCGATGATGTGATTGTCTTTTGAGATGGTTAGTGGTGCATCATCATGAACATCTGGACTTACGGCAGGTGGCGGAGCTGATTCATCGGACTTTGTTGGTACTTCTTTGCCAAAAAGCTCATAGATTCTCTTGTAATCAATCTGACCGCCTGTCTCAAACTTGATGGTCTCGATAACGCTGTCGGCACTGCCAAAGAAGTCTTTTAGCGTTACTTGATTGGTGGTGCTACCGTTTACTCGCAGTATCAAATCATTGCCTGACATCAAAAGACCAGAACCTACCTGATTAAAGGTAATGCCATTGCCAAACACCAACGTGTCATTACCGCCTTTATCAATGATGGTGTCAACGCCTTTTGTGTAGACAAAAGTATTATCGGCGGTCGTGCCTCCTAGGGTGTCTTTGCTGGCTTATCCACTGTGGCACCAGCAATGCTAAGGTTGATATACGTCCCTGCACTGTGATTAAAGCTGTCTTCACCCCATAAGATGAATTGAAGATTGCCTGCCGTCCCTTAGGTGGCGTGCCTGTTAAGGTGAGTGTGCTGGGGTCAAAGTTTAGCCAATCAGGTAGTGGATCGTACTGTCCATCAGTCCCCATGCTGGCAAGTGTGAGACGATAAGACAGCTCGCTGTCATAAGCATCCACGTCTTTGATGGTGTCTTTATCAAAGGTAATGGATAGGGCTTTGCCAATTTCACCTTTGATGGGTCTTGGATGTTTGTTCACCCAAGGGGTGTGGTTATTGGTTTGGGCAAATATTTTTGCCTCAAATTCGCTTTGAGATAGCGTGGTAGTATTACCGCCTTTTGTAAAGGTAATTTCATCCATGCGATTGTCAAAGCCGTCTACCTGCTCTGCAAAGTAGTCTATGAGCGTGATTTGGTTGCTTGTGCCTTTAAAGCGAATTTGGAGCATGTCATGATTGCTTGCTGTGTTGGTCACACGCACAAACATCGCCTCTGACAAATCATAGCCATGAATCGCCAGAGTGTCTTTGCTCTCTAAGCTGTCAGTGCTTAGAATGGTGTCACGCCCACCGCCTTTTTGATAGATGATGGTGTCGTTGCCTGACAGAGCGTTCACAAAGTTGTTTTGTTCGTTTAAGGTGATGATGTTGTCAAGGGCAGAGTGTCATCACCAGCACCACCGATTAGAGTATCGTTGCCAGCGTTGCCAATTAGTCTGTCAGACCCTTCCTTGCCATCCAATTTGGAGCCTTCACTATAAGCATATAGGCTGTCATCATCTGCTGTCCCTTGCATGACAATAGCTTTTATTTGGTCAACTGTCAGATAATTGCCATCTGCTCCAATGATTTGTTGTACGCTAAAATCACCGAGTGCATCTCTTTTAAAGAAGTTTGTTACTTTAATTTTAGACGGCTAAAAATCTCATCATCAGCATTAATGATACCGTCGCCATTGCCATCAAATTCAGCAAGTGCCTCATAGCCGTGATGGGCGGTCGATCCATTAGATAGTAATGTACTGTCCCCGAAGAGCTCACGACCGCTATTAATCATGCCATCGCCATTATGGTCTAACACCAAAAGACCATCAGCACCCAATACCCAACTTGTTGCGGTGGCAATACCATCGCCATCATGGTCAAACATCGCTCCCCCATTCATCACAAATAGCACGCCAAACTTAGACACCCTACCCACACCATTGCCATCTAGGTCTAGGATGATGGGGTCATAATATTTTTCCATCATTGATTTTTTATCAAAGTTTTGTTAAATTAAGACGCTTATCATTTTAACAAAATGGTATTGCACATTGATGGTTTTTGATGAATGTCATTTAACCCATACATCCAAATGTTTAAAATATAGCGAGTTTTTATGTCTGCCATCACCTTAAACAGCATTACCGTCTATTGCGGTTCTAACTTTGGTCAGATTGCCGATTATTATCACCATGCCCAAATCCTAGGTGAACGCCTTGCCCATCACAATATCCGCCTAATCTATGGTGGAGGTAATATTGGACTGATGGGTACAATCGCTGACAGTGCCTTATCTCATGGTGGAGAGGTTACTGGTGTCATTCCTACCTTTTTAAAACAAAAAGAGGTCGCCCATTTGGGTCTGACCGAACTCATCGAAACCCCCGACATGGTTAGTCGCAAAACCAAACTCATTGAACTGGCAGATGGCTTTATTGCCATGGCAGGTGGCCTAGGAACGTATGAAGAGCTGTTTGAAGTGCTGTCTATCACTCAGCTTAATCTCATCTCCAAACCCATTGGCTTATTAAATGTCGCTCACTTCTTTGATCCGCTACTTGACATGCTTGCCAAAACTGTTGAGAGTGGGTTTATGCCCAAAGAGAACTTACAACTTGTCTGCGTGGCTGACAACAGCGAAGAGCTGTTACACAAAATGGCAAATTTTAAATTCATTAACGCCCCCAAATGGGTCAGACCAGCATGGCTTGATGAACACATTGATTGATGTTAAATGGCAAATTTATTAAAGCCAATGCAGCAACAATGATTAAAAATTAACCATATTTCATCTTTATACTCACCAATTTACCCCATTTTATAAAAAAATTTGCCTAAAATCACAAAAAGTACTTGCAAAATATTCGTACGCATGTACACTACACAGTTGGTAAAATACAGATTTGCGTTATTGACTTTTAGCAATAACGCTGATGATTGCCACTAGGCGATTTTGAAAAAATTTGTTACAATAAACTTTTACAATTTTATAAGGTAACGGCATGGGCATTCTAAAAAACACCCAAAAACCAACTTCCCAATCAAAAATACAGGCAAAGAGTGCCAGCATTGACATCGCTCAGATTCGTGAGTTGATTGAACTCATGGAAGAAAAAGATTTGGCAAATTTAGAACTGGGCAATCATGACAACTATGTCCACCTAACTCGTCATGTCGCAATGCAAACCGTTGCCCTACCCCAAATGTCAGCATCTGCCAGTATTTCACCAACCGCCCCCACACCAAAAACCCCAAGCGGTAAAGTTGAGACATCGCCCATGGTTGGCGTATTCTATTCTGCCCCCAGTCCCAATGACCCCCCTTTTGTCAAAGTTGGTCAAAAAGTAGAAGCAGGCGACCAACTTGGTATCATTGAAGCGATGAAAATCATGAACCCCTTAGAGGCCACCCAAAGTGGTATCATTGAAGAGATTTTGGTGTCTAACGCTGAGGTGGTACAGTTTGGACAACCTGTCATTCGCTACAAAGCCTAATGGGTGATTTATGATTAAGAAGTTATTGATTGCCAATCGTGGCGAGATTGCTTTGCGTATCGTGCGTGCGTGCAAACAATTGGGCATACAAACAGTGGGCGTGTATTCATCGGCGGATAAGGATTTGATGCACCTGCGATTCTGTGATGAAGCGGTCTGTATAGGCAATGCCCCATCCACTCAAAGCTACCTATCCATTCCTGCCATCTTGACCGCAGCCGAGGTAACAGGGGCTGATGCCATCCATCCTGGTTATGGTTTTTTGTCCGAAAACGCTGACTTTGCCGAACAGGTTGAAGAGGCTGGGCTGAGCTTTGTTGGCCCGCACCCTGACCACATCCGCCTTATGGGCAACAAAGTCTCTGCCATTCATGCCATGAAAAAAGCAGGTGTACCAACCGTTCCTGGCTCACAAGGCACCATCACCCTACACAATGCCGAAGAGCAGGCTCGCGCCATTGGCTTTCCACTCATCATCAAGGCAGCAGCCGGGGGGGGTGGTCGTGGCATGCGTGTGGTTGAACGTTTTGAAGAGCTTATCAATCAAGTCCAAGCCGCCAAAACCGAAGCCAAAAATGCCTTTGGTGATGACACGGTTTATATGGAACGCTTCTTAAAAAACCCACGCCATGTGGAAGTGCAAATCTTAGGTGATGGCGATGGCAATGCCCTACATTTATTTGACCGTGATTGCTCACTGCAACGCCGTCATCAAAAAGTACTAGAAGAAGCTCCCGCCCCTGGCATTGCTGATGACATCAAACAGCCAATTTTGGATGCGTGCGTGCGTGCGTGCGAACAAATTGGCTATCGTGGGGCAGGAACATTTGAATTTTTGTATGAAAATGAACAGTTCTTCTTTATTGAAATGAACACACGTGTACAGGTTGAACACCCTGTTACCGAGATGATTACTGGCATTGATATCATCGTAGAACAGCTAAAAATCGCCGCAGGTTATGGTCTGTCTTACCATCAAGATGAGATTACCATTCGTGGGCATGCCATGGAGTGTCGCATCAATGCCGAAGACCCTAAGACATTCATGCCCTGCCCTGGTCGCATTGATAATCTATTCGCCCCCAGTGGTTCTGGTGTGCGTTTTGACAGTCATTTGTATCAAGGATACAGTATTCCCAGCTATTATGATTCAATGATTGGTAAGCTCATCTGTCATGCCCAAACTCGCAAACAAGTCGTACAAAAAATGCGACACGCCCTAGATGAACTCATCATCGAAGGCATTAAAACCAACGCCACCTTGCACCGTGATGTGATATTACAAGATGAAGCCTTTACCGAAGATGCTCAAAACATTCATTATCTGGAAAATCATTTGTTAAAGAATGATTGTAAATGACCAAAAGGCTGTGAATATGCCACAGCTTTTTGTTTTATGAATAAAACTAGGGCGTGCCGCCTGCCTTTTATATTTGCAATGAAAATCACGAAAAATCGCACGTTTTTCAAGGAAAAAGTGAAGTTTGATGGTCGTTCTATCAAGCGAGCTTTTGACTTCGAGCCACAAGATTTAGCCATTTTTCATGCAAAAACGATTGGTTTATTTCTAAAATATTTCTATATTGTAAATAGTGTTATAAAGGGCAGGCACGCCCTACTTATTTAACCACACCCCTAGAACTTTTTCTCAACGCTGATGAATGACTGCACACCATCACGAGAATACAAGTCCGCCATGTTACTGTCTATCTTACGGTAGTTAATATTAAGATTTGGTACAAAGCCTTTGTATTGCCACTTATCATACCACAGTGCTGTTTGTAGATAATATTCATCATCTTGACGGACAAAACCATAAAGCAGCTGTTCGGGTGCATCAAATTTTCGTTTGGCATAACGCACCGACACACGTCCGCCCATGCCATTATCCATCTCACTTAGCACACCCAAATTTATGCCATGACGCACAGACGCAACCTCTTTATCCTTAGTGTCATCATCGGTTACATCTACCCCACCAAAAACCATCAAGCCCGGCGTTAATACGTAGCGATAACTGGCACTCACACGACGGACATCACTGTCATAACGCTCTGCCAGTCGCTTCTCATCATAGTATCGTTTGGCGTATTGCACGCCTGCCCCCACATGAAGTTTTGAGCTAATACGGCGATTGATGTTTGCTTTGATGCCTGTTTCATGTTGATAAGGCTTATCATCAAGCCATGTATGATTCAAAAATGGCACGACGCTGATATTACCACGCACATTTTGGTACTTATATCCCAGTCCAAGCGTGGCGGTTTGTTCATCATATTCAGGCTTATTCCAATAATGCACCCCATCAATGCCTGCATTGGCGGTTAGGTAGTGATTGGCTCTAAGCTGTTTGTCTTTGGCGATGTCAAAGCCATATCGCACCCCTGTGGCCTTTTGGGGCAGACTCTCAGCGGTTTTTTTCCACGTCTTGCCTTGCCATCTGACTTGGGTGGCAGGTGAGGCGTTATTGACGTTGTCAGTTTTTTCATAATTGACATTAAAACTTGTGTTCGCTTTATTACGTTTATCAATTTGGTCAAGATAACGTTCGGTCAATGCCTGCATGTCAGCATTTAGCAAAGGCTTAACCGCCATCAGCTCTGATTTGGCTTCATCATAGCGCTTATCTTCAAAGAGCATGAGCGCAAGGTCAAAACGGACATAATGAAAATCAGGATTGTCCGCCAGCATTTGCCGATACACTGCTATCGCCCGATGATGATTAAATTGTGAGCGATGCCATGCCCCCAGTGCATATTGATACAGTATGGGGTCATATTCTGCTGATGATTGATAAGTGTGTAGCAGCCCATCAAGCGATTGCCAATCTTTTGCCACAATCGCCCGATTAATCTGCCCTGTCAGCCCATCACCTAGGTTTAGCGTACCTACTTTACCCATGTTAATCTCAGAGCCTGCCTTTTGTATCGGTGTGATGTCAGGGATTTTTTCTAATGGCATATCAACGCCTTGGGTATGCACCACATTGGCATGATTGGCATGCGTCATGATAGACATCAGCATGAGACTGGTTATAAAAAAGCCAAGTTTTTTCATAAATGTTCCATTAAAACAAAACACACAAAAAGCCGTCAGTCAGATGACGGCTTTTTGTCATACAGTCAATTAAAGCGTTTATTTGGCTTATTTGGCTTGCTTAGTACCACCAAATACGCCAATCACATCGTTTTTATCGCCCAACTCCACTGAACCAGCAATCTCATCGGCATGTGGCCCATAGAAACCAAGACCGTATTCACCATTAAGGCCACCATCAGTTGCCTTCCCGAAAATGACTTGGGTGGTAAGTCCATCACCAATATCATCGTCATGTTTTACTGCCTTGATCTTACCCTCTGATAAGGTGATATTACCAAGGCTGCCACTGCCTGTTTTTGCACCAAAATCTACATTATAGCTAAACTTATCATCACGAACACCATTCTTTGTTTTAACCTTACCCGAGCCTAAGTAATTAAACTTGCCTGTGGTTGGTAAATTTTCGGTGGGTGTTCCCCTACCAAGGAAGTCTATTCTTCTATTAACAGGTTTTGTTTCTTGATCACCATTCACCACCGTCGTCACGTTTTTATTATGAAACCCTATGATTGATGAATACTCTTGTTGAAAAAGATAAGCCACAGAATCTGTTATGATAGAACCAGTATAACCTCTATTCTTAGCTGTTACCGTCTCTTTGACATTCAAGGTACTATGTCCCTTAGGGTATTTTCTAAGGTCGATACCACCGTCTTGTGTCTTACCGTCTATGCTTAGAGTATAACCAGTAATCTCGGGGACAACACCATCTCGTCTATGTACATAATTTTTTGCTGCCTTAGTTGCATTATCTTGCAAAAAAGCATAACTGACGGTTGTACTAGGATTGGTAGTACCGTGGTTGCCGTGATTACCGTGATTATCATGGTGACCGTGGTGACCGTGACCCACCAAATGTGTTGGCTTTTGCACGCCAGAGCTACTACTGCCACCACACGCTGTCAGAAGTGCCGCAAGAGCGAGCGTTGAAGAACCTAGGGTAATTTGTTTGACTTTCATGATTAATCCTTACAAATGGAAATAGATGGAAATGATACATTTCATTCACAAACACATAACATAAATAACAAGTATGTGTATGTATGGTTATTTTCTGATAAGATGCAACCAATGTCAACAAATCGTTTTTTTTTTTGAGATTTTATGTATTAATTTTGTAATTTATTACTGTATTAAATTGGCTGATTCAGGCAGTGTTTTTTTTCAGGCAGTGTTTTTTTACGCTTAGCTGACACTTTCTTTATCGTGCACATCTTTGATGCCTAACATATCAAGCAAGGCATCTGTGCCTGATGAGCGAGTTAGATTCGGATTGATGACCAATCCCAAATGACGCTGTAACTCAATATTTTCATTTAGGTCAATTTTTACCAAATCTTGATTGATGAGCGTCTCAGGCAACACCGACCAACCCAGCCCCACAGACACGAGCATGCGGATGGATTCTAGCGGATTGGTACTCATGGTGGCAAAGGGGCGAAGATTGTGCTTATTAAATTTGGCCAAAGTAATCTGACTGGTATAGGTATTTGCCGCAGGTAAAATTGCAGGATGGCGTGCCAGTTGTAGTAAACTTATGGACGATTGTTGTGCCAATGGGCTAAGCACGCCCGTTACAAAATGCAATGGGTCAGACCACAGCGTATGATACGCCAGTCGTCTGTCAAAGGTTGGGGGCAAGGTCAAAAACGCCAATGCCACATCGCCCTCTAACACCGCCTTGTGTGCTGTTTCACTGTCCATAAATTGCACTTCTAACTGAACAGACGGATAGGCTTGGATAAACTGCTTTAAGACAGGGGGCAGGTGATGCAGTCCGATATGGTGGCTTGTGCCGATGACCAACCGCCCTGTCGCCACTTCCTTTGAGTAGAGCAAATTGGCCTTACAACTTTCATAATCTTCAAGCCATTTTTTGGCATATGGCAACAGCTCATGAGCGGACGTTGTAGGAATGATACCACGCCCGATGGTGTCAAACAGTGCCGTACCAAATTCATCCTCCAAACTCTTAATTCGTTTGGAGACAGCAGGTTGGGTAATGAATAATTTCTCAGCAGCACCTGAGATACTGCCTGTTTGCATGACAGTAATAAACGTGGATAAATTGGTGGTATTCATGATACATTCCTACGTACAATGATGATGGTATGATGGCAAAGCTGTCAGTACAATAAGTACAATATCATATCAAAATAACATTATATCAAATTTTTAAGGGTTAGTAATCATTTTATTTACTTTTGGTTATGTTTTTAAAGCCAAATAAGGCAAAATGATGATGGATGCTCGCTTGGTAATTTATCTGGGTAACTTACCTGACAAATAACCAACCCAACTTTTGACCGTGATAAATTTTAGACTGTGCCAAATTGTGGTACAATAGCACGCCACTTGTTGCCTTTGATGATGATATGACCATCCACCATCCCACTGCTAACCAACAATTCACCATCGCCATGATTGGCTTTTTTGCCTTTTTGCAGGTCTATTCGGTACAAGCGATTTTACCTATACTCATGCAAGATTTACAAGCAAATGAAGTGAAAATGGGGCTGGCGGTTGGGGCGACGGTTGGGGCGATTGCTCTGATGTCGCCTTTTATGGGGATGCTCTCAGATGCCTTTGGGCGACGTCGGTTCATCATCGGTTCACTGTGCATGCTTGGCGTTCCTACATTCATGATTGGCATGTCAAAGTCGGTAGATGCCCTGATATTTTGGCGATTTTTGCAAGGGCTTGCTGTGCCTGGCATTACAGTGGTACTCATTGCCTATATTGGCGAAGAATACAGTGATAATATCGCTGGCATGATGAGTTTGTATGTGTCAGGCACAGTATTGGGTGGATTTAGTGGACGGTTTTTTGCTGGACATCTGCATGAATGGATGGGCTGGCGGTGGGGTTATGGGGTTATGGCGGTGCTGACCATGGTGGGGGCGATTTGGGTGTTAAAAAGCCTGCCCAAATCACAACATTTTCAAAAAAGCCAAAACCGTCAAGATGCTCTGCGTCTGCTTTTATCTCACACCAAAAACCGCCATGTCATGAGTGCCTGCCTACTCGGTGGCTGTGTGCTGTTTAGCTTGGTGGGCTGTTTTACTTTCATCAACTTACATTTGGCAGATGCCCCTTATCAGCTCTTAGCTTCTCATCTGTCCAATATCTTTGCCCTGTATCTGATTGGCATGATTATCACCCCCTTATCTGTCAAAATCATCGCTCGTTTTGGCATGGAAAATACCATCATCTTTGCCATCATATGCTCCATCATGGGGCTGTTTATCACTTTATATGAACCCCTACCACTCATCATCATCGGTTTGACCGTCATGTCATCGGGGGTATTTATCACACAATCGGCAACCATCAGTTACATTGCAAGTCATACCAAAGAAGGACGTTCACTGGCATCAGGACTGTACTACATGGGCTACTATGGTGGGGGCAGTGTTGGGGCATGGGTCTGTGCCATCGCCTATGCTCATGGTGGCTGGCTCTATACTGTACTGACCATCTTTGGCGTGCAACTGCTTGCGTTAGGTGTGGTGGTGGGACTTATGCAAAAGAGATGATGATAAAAATCATGTTCATACAAAATATAGTGTTAAAATTCGTTTACCCAATTTTCACATAAATACACCCATCTTTACCGATTTTTTGCTACAATAGTGATAACTTTTATTTCACCTTAATATTTATGAACAACGCTTACAAAAGTCATACACAAGCAGAATTTGAACAAACAGGGTTTGCCTTTGAAAATGAAAACCTGCTTGATGGCATCACTGCCAGCATTCAAAATACGCTGACCAGCATCAAGCAAAGCTATACCAATGCCGCAGGCGATTTGATTGATGAGATTTATGTTACTGGCAGTCAAGAGCAGGTTAACGATGCCCTAAATGAGTATGTGGTACAAAATGTTGATATGGTGCTAGATTTGCACCTTGAACTTCTTGATGGTTTTTTAAGGCTTTATTGTACGGCGGATCTGTTAGACATGCACCTGTCAGTGGCATGCAATTTCAAGCTGACCGAAGCTCGCCTTGACCGCCATGTCCAGCGTTTTGCTTTTGAACAAATCTCCAACACCGACATCATCGCCTTGCACAGCAAATCATGGTGGAAAACCCCCGCCATTTACTTTGCCATATCTGCCTATCGCACCTTACTTAGAAAAGACCCCTTACCCTTTTTGTTATCGCTATCGCCCAAACTAAAAGGCAAACCCTTTATTGAGTACAAAGGCAACATCATCTATTTGGAAATCGGGCGTTGGCTTCCTGATGACATCAAAGGCTACCTTAAAAAAGCTCAGGTCAATCATGGCGTGGTCAAAAAAGAACAAATCGTACTAAAAGTACAACCCAACTTTGGCGACATATTAAGTTTTGGCGACTCAAACAGTCCCATCATCACCGAAAAAGACAACCCCAACAAGGCAGATGATAAAGACGAAGACGAAGACAAAGAAAAGGCATGACCAATACCAAATGTTACCAATCTTTTTATCGCAGTCTTTTATGATGGCAAAAAACACCCAAGCGATGGCTTAGGTGTTTTTGGTTTTTGCCAGTGCAATACTTACTTAATACGCATATCGCCTGTCTCAACAAAGCGTTGATGCCATGACAAGGCT
>ERZ1023396.117-NODE-117-length-31736-cov-7.790127_pt1 | contig 31736 bp, 28 predicted proteins | sample MGYA00380504_ERZ1023396 | MGnify/ENA primary metagenome ERZ1023396 (study PRJEB33173, sample SAMEA4830410) | metagenome | study: EMG produced TPA metagenomics assembly of the PRJEB25223 data set...
TACAGAAGTTATGCTTCTGCATAAGAAGCACTAATCTTAATAAATTAAGAAGAGCATAAGGAATACAGAAGTTATGCTTCTGCATAAGAAGCACTAATCTTAATAAATTAAGAAGAGCTTCTAAAAAAATTTACCATAAAGGGCTTGATTTATGGTAATGTAGATAGGATAGAGCATATAATTATATTTAATACAATGACTTATTTATTTAGGATACATAGAAGTGATTTTGTGTATATTGTACGTCGGATAGACAAGGGACTGCACATACAGACACATCTCGACTTCATTGAAAACAAAAATAAATTTAGATATATTTATAGTGTAAGAAACGAGGAGGAGCATTAATGGTGAAAGAAACATTTTATATCACTACCCCAATATATTATCCGAGTGGAAACTTGCATATCGGCCACGCATACACAACAACTGCTGGTGATGTGATTGCACGCTATAAAAGAATGCAAGGCTATGATGTTCGATATTTAACTGGGACAGATGAACACGGACAAAAAATCCAAGAAAAAGCACATAAAGCAGGCAAAACAGAATTAGCGTATTTAGACGAAATGATTGATGGGATTAAAGCCTTATGGGAAAAATTAGAAATCTCGAATGATGATTTTATTCGTACAACAGAAGAACGTCACAAAAAGGTTGTACAACAAATCTTTGAACGCTTATTAGCGCAAGATGATATTTATTTAGGCGAATACGAAGGTTGGTACTCTGTGCCTGATGAAACGTATTATACTGAAACTCAATTGGTAGACCCAATTTATGAAAATGGTAAAATTGTTGGCGGTAAAAGCCCTGATTCTGGTCACGATGTAGAATTGGTGAAAGAAGAAAGTTACTTCTTTAATTTATCTAAATATACGGACCGTTTGTTAGAATTTTACGATGAAAATCCTGACTTTATTCAACCACCATCACGTAAAAATGAAATGATTAATAACTTTATTAAACCAGGATTAGAAGACTTAGCTGTATCACGTACGTCATTTGATTGGGGTATTAATGTTGAATCTAATCCTAAACATGTTGTTTATGTGTGGATAGACGCGCTCGTAAACTATATTTCATCTTTAGGTTACTTATCAGACGATGAGTCATTATTCAACAAATACTGGCCAGCTGATATTCACATTATGGCGAAAGAAATTGTACGTTTCCATTCTATTATTTGGCCAATTCTATTAATGGCATTAGACATTCCATTACCGAAAAAAGTATTTGCACATGGTTGGATTTTAATGAAAGATGGCAAAATGAGTAAATCTAAAGGTAATGTTGTAGACCCTAATGTATTAATTGATCGTTATGGCTTAGATGCGACACGTTACTACTTAATGCGAGAATTACCATTTGGTTCAGATGGTGTCTTTACGCCTGAAGGTTTCGTAGAACGTACAAACTATGATTTAGCGAATGACTTAGGTAACCTTGTAAACCGAACAATTTCTATGGTAAATAAATATTTTGATGGTGAATTACCGGCATATGAAGGACCTAAACATGAACTAGATGAACAAATGGAAGCTATGGCTATGGATACAGTAAGTACGTTCCATGAAAACATGGAAAACTTACAGTTCTCAGTAGCACTATCAACTGTTTGGAAATTCATCAGCCGTACAAATAAATATATCGATGAGACAACACCATGGGTATTAGCAAAAGACGACAGTCAAAGAGACATGTTAGGTAATGTAATGGCGCACTTAGTAGAAAATATCCGTATTATCGCTGTGTTGTTAAGACCGTTCTTGACACATGCACCATATCAAATTTTCGAGCAATTAAACATTAATGATCCGAAATTACATGAGCTTGAAAGTATTGAATCCTATGGACATTTAACAGCTCCAATTACAGTAGTGTCAAAACCAACACCAATTTTCCCTCGTTTAGAGACTGAAGCGGAAATTGCTTATATTAAAGAATCCATGCAACCACCTGCTGCAAAAGAGCCTGAAGCTGAACCTAGTAAAGCGCTTATCGATATTAAAGACTTTGATAATGTGGAAATTAAAGCAGCGACAATTACAGATTCTGAAAAAGTTAAAAAATCAGATAAACTATTAAAAATCCAAGTAGATTTAGATTCTGAACAGCGCCAAATTGTTTCAGGTATTGCGCAATTTTATAGCCCTGAAGATATTATTGGTAAAAAAGTAGCAGTAGTAACTAACTTAAAACCAGCTAAATTAATGGGTCAAAAATCTGAAGGTATGATATTATCTGCTGAAAAAGATGGAGTCTTAACATTGGTAAGTCTACCAAGTGCTATTCCAAATGGTGCGACGATTAAATAATAATCTGAAGGAGCGATATAGATGCTTATCGATACACATGTACATTTAAATGCAGACGAATATGATGAAGATTTAGAAGCAGTCATAACACGTGCTCGAGAAAATGGCGTGGATCGTATGTTTGTGGTAGGTTTTGATACACCAACTGTAGAACGTACGATGGAGTTGATTGAGCAGTACGATTTCATCTATGGCATTATTGGTTGGCATCCTGTTGATGCTATTGATTGTACAGAAAAGCGATTAGAATGGATAGAAAAGCTTGCTGAACATCCAAAAATTATTGGTATAGGTGAAACGGGTCTGGACTATCATTGGGATAAATCGCCAAAAGATATACAACAAGAAGTGTTTAGAAAGCAAATTGCTTTAGCGAAACGTGTTAACTTACCGATTATTATCCATAATAGAGAAGCGACTCAAGATTGTATAGATATTTTAAAAGAAGAACATGCTGAAGAAGTAGGTGGCATTATGCATAGCTTTAGTGCTTCACCGGAAATTGCTTTGGATGTTATTCATAAACTCAATTTTTACGTTTCATTAGGTGGACCTGTGACTTTTAAAAATGCTAAGCAACCAAAAGAAGTTGCGCAACAGGTACCATTTAATAAACTGTTGGTAGAAACGGATGCACCATTTTTATCTCCGCACCCATATAGAGGTAAACGAAATGAACCGGCACGTGTAACATTAGTTGCAGAGCAAATTGCTGAATTACGCGGTGTAAGTTATGAAGAAGTATGTCAACAAACAACTAAAAACGCAGAAACATTATTTAAATTGTAACTAAACTGTTGAGAAAGATATTGCTACACACTATGGGATTAACTTTAGAAGTTGAATATAACCATAATGTCGTAGTGATATCTTTCTTATTTTTTGAAATAGACTTAGCTGTAGAAAGGTGTAACAATAAATGAAAATAACTGAATTTATTGTAGTTGAAGGTAGAGATGATACTGAAAAAGTCAAAAGAGCTGTAACATGTGATACGATTGAGACCAATGGTAGTGCCATTGACCAAGCAACATTACAAGTTATTGCGCATGCATATGAAACGCGTGGTGTAATCGTGTTAACAGACCCAGATTTCCCAGGTGATAAAATACGAAATACTATTCGTCAGCACATTCCAGGTGTAAAACATGCATATATTGACCGTGAGAAAGCTAAAAATAAACATGGGAAGATAGGTGTAGAACATGCCGGTCTTACAACGATTCGTGAAGCGTTAAGTAATGTAAGTACCCCATTTGAAGAAGGTCATGAATCTATTAGTAAAGAAGTGCTCATTGATTTAGGTTTAATCATTGGCAAGGATGCACGCCAAAAACGAGATGTTCTAGGTGCCAAACTGCATATTGGACATTCTAATGGTAAACAATTATTAAATAAATTAAATGCGTTTGGTTATACGGAACAAGATGTCCGTGATGCACTCGCGGATGAAAAAGGAAGTGATTCATAATGGAAATGAAGGATATTGCAACGCCATCGCGCACAAAAGCATTGTTAAATCAATATGGATTTGATTTTAAAAAAAGTTTAGGTCAAAACTTTTTAATAGATGTAAATATCATTCACAAAATAATAGATGCAAGTGATATTGATGAACATACTGGTATTATTGAAGTTGGTCCTGGCATGGGTTCATTAACAGAGCAATTAGCAAAACACGCTCAAAAAGTACTATCTTTTGAAATTGATCAACGTCTTATCCCAGTGCTTGATGAGACATTAGGACCTTATGATAACGTGACAATTATTAATGAAGATATTTTAAAAGCAGATATTGCTACATATGTCCATCAACATTTAGCAGATTGCGATAAAATTATGGTAGTAGCCAATTTACCATACTACATTACAACGCCAATTTTATTGAATTTAATGCAACAAACATTACCAATTGATGGTTATGTCGTGATGATGCAAAAAGAAGTTGGTGAACGCTTAAATGCCCAAGTAGGGACTAAAGCATATGGTTCACTCTCTATCGTAGCTCAATATTACACAGAAACAAGCAAAGTACTAACTGTGCCTAAATCAGTATTTCTACCACCACCCAATGTTGATTCAATTGTCGTGAAATTGATGAAACGTGAAGCACCTCAAGTTCAAGTTGATAATGAAAATGACTTTTTCAAATTAACAAAAGCTGCGTTTAGCCAACGCCGAAAAACTATAAATAATAACTATCAAAGTTTCTTTAAAGAGGGGAAAAAGCATAAAGCACTGATTGCAGAATGGTTAGAAAGTGCAGATATTGATCCGAAAAGAAGAGGAGAAACACTTTCTATTAAAGAATTCGCACTCCTCTATAACAATTTAAAAAAATTCTCAGAATTACAATTTTAAAGTGTTGACATTTGAGCCCCACCTTGCTAAAATTAAAATTTATTTGACAATTTATCGCTAAATGTGTTATTATACATTATGTAGCGAGGTGGAGCAATATGCCAAAATCTATTGGAGACATCAAAAATACACTTGATTGTCAATTAGGAAACCGTATTGTACTAAAAGCGAATGGTGGTCGTAAGAAAACAATTGAACGTAGTGGAGTGTTAAAAGAAACATATCCATCTGTTTTTATTGTTGAGTTAGACCAAGATAAACATAACTTCGAGCGTGTGTCTTATACATACACTGATGTTTTAACAGATAACGTACAAGTTTCTTTCGAGGAAGATAGTCATCACGAAGCAATTGCACACTAAATATGCGTGTTTTTTCTAACACGTTATTTAAGTACACACGTATTAAACTTAATAATTGTTTACATAATGAGGTGCACTAGCACCTCATTATTTTTGTGCCCAATTTTGCACTGTTCATAATATAACTTAGAAGTTATTTTAGCGAATACAAGATTATAAGTTTATTCACTTTTTCATATCGTGTAGAATAGTATGATAAGAAATGATTTTGAAGGATCGATGTTTAAGCAATATATTAAAAGCGTATATTATAGTATGATTTGCTATTTAATATTAAGTTTTTAAACAAACTTTATTGAATAACTCTAAATATGACATAACATTATGTTAAAATCATTTTATTACCATATCGAAGTGAAAGAGGGTGGAGATATGATTTATGAAACAGCACCAGCTAAGATTAATCTCACTCTGGACACGCTCTTTAAACGAGATGATGGTTATCATGAAATTGAAATGATTATGACGACAATTGATTTGAATGATCGTCTCTCATTTGAACGACGTAGTGATTGTAAAATTGTCGTACAAGTTGAACAAAATTATGTACCGTCAGATAGTAAAAATTTGGCGTATAAAGCTGCTCAATTAATGACTGAAACTTACGGTGTACAACAAGGTGTAACGATTACTATCGATAAGGGAATACCAGTATCTGCAGGATTGGCTGGAGGATCAACTGATGCTGCTGCTACGATGAGGGGATTGAATCGATTATTCGGATTAAATCGCCCACTAAGTGAGTTGTGTAACTTAGGTATTACTATTGGCACGGATATACCATTTTGTATTTATGGAAAAACAACCATATGTAAAGGGAAAGGTGAAATCATAGAATTTTTAAATAAGCCACCATCTTCATGGGTTATTGTCGCTAAACCTAGTGTGGGAATTTCATCGCCTGATGTATTTAAACGGTTAAATCTTGAAGAGTATCATGAAGTACATACAACAGCTTGCCAAGAAGCACTACTAAGTGGGGACTATGAAAAATTGTGTGAAAGTCTTTCGAATAGATTGGAACCTATCTCAAGTAAGATGTATCCAGAAATTTTGAAAATCAAAGAAAATATGCTCAACAGTGGTGCCGATGGATCAGTAATGAGTGGTAGTGGGCCCACAGTCTATGCGTTAGCTCAAAAAGAGCGCCAAGCAAAACATGTTTACAATTCAGTGAATGGCTGCTGTAATGAAGTGCATTTAGTAAGATTATTAGGTTAGAAGGTGAATTTTATGAGATATAAGAGAAGTGAACGAATTGTTTATATGACTCAGTATTTAATGAATCATCCTAATAAATTGATTCCGTTAACATACTTTGTTCAAAAATTTAAGCAAGCTAAATCTTCAATTAGTGAAGATGTACAAATTATTAAAACAACATTCCAAAAAGAAAAACTTGGTACAGTGACAACAACAGCAGGTGCAAGTGGCGGTGTGACTTATAAGCCGGAAATGAGTAAAGAAGAAGCAAGTGAAGTCATTGATGAAGTCATTGATATGCTACAAGAAAAAGATCGTTTATTACCAGGGGGCTACTTGTTTTTATCAGACGTTATGGGCAATCCAACGTTATTGAATAAAGTTGGGAAATTGATTGCAACTTTATATATGGACAAAGAGCTAGATGCAGTCGTGACTATTGCTACCAAAGGTATATCTTTAGCCAATGCAGTTGCGAATGTATTGAATTTACCAGTAGTAGTTATAAGAAAAGATAATAAAGTGACAGAAGGATCAACAGTATCTATTAATTATGTTTCAGGATCATCTCGTAAAATAGAAACGATGGTACTTTCCAAGCGTACATTACCAGAAAATTCCAATGTACTTGTTGTTGACGATTTTATGCGTGCTGGCGGTTCAATTAATGGCGTGATGAATTTGATGAATGAGTTTAAAGCTCATGTTAAAGGGGTATCAGTACTTGTAGAATCGAAAGAAGTTAAACAACGATTGATAGAAGATTATACTTCCTTAGTTATGCTATCTGATGTGGACGAATATAATCAGAACTTTAACGTAGAAAGAGGCAATAGCCTAACTAAATTTTCTTAAAGGAGCGATAGACGACACCATGAATGTAATAAATACAAAACAAGCGCCTGAAGCACTCGGGCCATATTCACATGCAACTGAAATTAATGGTTTTATCTTCACATCTGGACAAATCCCATTAAATACAAAGGGGGAAATTGTAAGTGAAGATGTGCAAGTGCAAACTAAGCAAGTATTCGAAAATTTAAAAGTTGTACTTGATGCAGCTGGTTCAGATTTAGAATCAGTCATTAAAGCAACAATTTTCATTAAAGATATGAATGAATTTCAACAAATTAATGAAGTGTATGGTGAATACTTTAGTAGCCACCAACCAGCGAGAAGTTGCGTTGAAGTGGCACGACTTCCAAAAGATGTAAAAGTTGAAATTGAATTAATTGCTAAAGTTAAATAAGGAATTATAACTTATATTGATATTGTTAAGCTTCTATAGAACTACAGATATACTTAGGGGGGCTCACTACATGAAAGTGACAGATGTAAGACTTAGAAAGATTGAAACAGATGGAAGAATGAAAGCGCTCGTGTCTATAACACTAGACGAATCATTTGTTGTACATGATTTGCGAGTGATTGAAGGCAACTCAGGTCTTTTCGTCGCAATGCCAAGTAAACGTACACCAGATGGTGAATTCCGTGACATCGCGCACCCAATTAATTCAGAGATGAGACAAGAAATTCAAGATGCAGTGATGAAAGTGTATGAAGAAACTGACGAAGTCATTCCTGATAAGAATGCACAGCAATCAGATGATGATAAAGATGAAGCTTAATATAAATAGATAATGATTAACAAATGAGGCTGGGACGCAATTGATTCGTCCTAGTCTTTTTTCGTATTGTTAGTAGCAGATGGATTGAAATAAAGTATATGCGATGTTGATGGCAGTTTTTGTGCACGCTTTCCGCGGGCACAGCCTCAGCCTGTAGTCTTCGACTAGTGCTATTACCGCAGGAGTCGGCCCAAAGATGACTGCCAATTTTAAATGAAAGTCTTAAACGCACGATCATTTAAAGATTCTTTACATTCTAAAATATGACACTGTTCGTTATTGATTTGTCTCAGCATCACACAAAGTTACTGGTTTTGATGGCAGTTTTTGTGCACGCTTTCCGCAGGGACGGCCTTAGCCTGTAGTCTGCGGAAAGTGCTATTCTCGCAGGAGTCGGCCGAAATGACTGTACTGAAAATATTATGCCACTCAAGCTTTCAATTTTAGTTATGTTTAACGAGCTGAATGGTACACGTTTTGAATTAAAGATAAATATCAGTCTCATTCTTTTTGGCTGAACATCGATAAACTACATAAAATAAATGTGACAATTTTTCAAATAATTATTGTAAAAAATTAAAGGTGACAATTTAAAGGGTAACAATAATAGTAAGTAACAAAAAAACTAAAAAAACAATGTAATAATGTTCATAACCTTTCAACGTTTAGTACGATGATTTAAGGAAAGTAAGCGATTTAGAAAAAATTAATATCACTTGGTAATTATTAGAAATAAATGTATAAATATGTAAAAAAGATGACATTTTTTATGCTTTTTTGCAATGCAATTCGGTATATTTATTATTATCTTTGTACATTATTGATGGTTTGAGTCTTGAAACTGTTACTAGCGTTAAATTATAATAGTTATGAAGTGTATATTTTAATGGAGGGTTAGCACTCATGCAAAGACATGCAATAGTACTTGCAGCAGGCAAGGGTACACGTATGAAATCAAAGAAATACAAAGTACTTCACGAAGTTGCGGGTAAAACAATGATTGAACATGTCATCGATAATGTGAAACAATCAGGTGTTGAACAACTGGTTACAATCGTTGGACATGGCGCAGAAAGTGTCAAAGAAACTTTAGGTGACAAATCGCTTTACAGTTTTCAAGAGACGCAGTTAGGTACTGCACATGCTGTGAAAATGGCAAGCGAACATTTACAAGAGAAAACAGGGACTACTTTGGTTGTTTGTGGTGATACACCACTTATTACTGCTAGCACTTTACAATCTCTAATTGAGCATCATGAACGTAATCAAGCACAAGCTACTGTATTATCTGCTACTGCACCAAATCCACATGGCTATGGTCGCATCGTGAGAAATGCCAATAATGATTTAACGGCAATTGTAGAACAAAAAGATGCTTCTGTAGAACAACAATCAATAACTGAAATAAGTTCAGGTATTTTTGCTTTCGATAACCAAGTATTATTCGATACAATTGAACAAGTAAATAACAATAATTCACAAGGTGAATATTATTTGCCAGACGTTTTGAGTTTGATTTTAGAAGCACAAGGCAAGGTTCAAGTTCACCACACAAGTGATTTTGATGAAATTATGGGTGTCAATGATCGCGTGATGTTGAGCAATGCGGAATTCGCAATGAAATCACGTATCAATGAATACCACATGCGCAACGGCGTTACATTATTGGATCCGGCTTCTACTTATATTGGTCCAGATGTAGTCATTGGTATGGATACAACAATTGAACCAGGTGTAAAGCTAGCTGGCACAACAGTTATTGGTGAAGATGCTATTATTGGACAGTATTCAGAAATTACAGATAGTGAATTGGGTAACGGTGTTCATATCAAGCATTCTGTTGTAAATGACGCGCAAATTGCTGATGATGTTATCGTAGGTCCATTTGCACAATTACGCCCGGGTGCTAATCTTGGACGCAAAGTAAAAGTAGGCAATTTCGTAGAAGTGAAAAAATCAATCGTTAAAGAAGGTGCGAAACTGCCTCATTTGAGTTATATTGGAGACGCTGAAATTGGCGAACGTACAAATGTTGGTTGTGGTTCGATAACAGTTAATTACGATGGAAAAAATAAATTTAAAACTATTGTTGGTAACGATGCATTTATTGGTTGTAATACCAACTTGATTGCTCCTGTCACATTAGGTGACTTTGCATTGACTGCGGCAGGGTCAACAATTACAGATGATGTACCTAATGATAGTTTAGCAATAGCTCGAGTAAGACAGACGACAAAAGACGGTTATTTAAAAAAATAAATATTATCTTGTAGACATAAAATGTAATAGCAGTGAAATTAAAAGTGAAAAGTAGATAAATGTGAGCGATATATCCACTTAAGCACAATATATTAGAATGTCTAGTAAGTTAAATATATGGAAGTAATTAATTGGAGGACTATAAATGTTAAACAATGAATATAAAAATTCTGCTTTAAAAATCTTTTCTTTGAAAGGGAACGAGCCATTAGCGCAAGAAGTAGCGGATCATGTTGGTATTGAATTAGGTAAATGTTCAGTTAAACGTTTCAGTGATGGAGAAATTCAAATCAATATCGAAGAAAGTATTCGTGGTTGCGACGTTTTCATCATTCAACCAACATCAAATCCAGTAAACTTACACTTGATGGAATTATTGATTATGATTGATGCGTGTAAACGAGCATCAGCAGCAAACATCAATATTGTGGTACCTTACTATGGATATGCTCGACAAGACAGAAAAGCACGCAGCCGTGAACCTATTACAGCTAAGTTAGTCGCTAACCTAATTGAAACAGCTGGCGCAGATAGAATGATTGCGTTAGACTTACATGCACCACAAATCCAAGGCTTCTTTGATATGCCGATCGATCACTTAATGGGTGTTCCAATTTTAGCAGATTATTTCCAAAACGAAGCGGATATCGATCCTGAAGAATGTGTTGTTGTTTCACCTGACCATGGCGGTGTAACAAGAGCACGTAAGTTAGCAGATATCTTAAAAACTCCAATTGCAATTATAGACAAACGTCGTCCAAAACCAAATGTAGCTGAAGTGATGAATATCGTTGGTGAAATTGATGGTCGTACGGCAATTATTATTGATGACATTATTGATACAGCAGGCACAATTACTTTAGCTGCACAAGCCTTGAAAGATAAAGGCGCTAAAGAAGTTTATGCATGTTGTACACATCCAGTATTATCTGGCCCAGCGAAAGAGCGTATAGAAAATTCAGCGATTAAAGAATTAGTAGTAACTAATTCTATCCAATTAGATGATGAGCGCAAACCTGAAAAAACAAAAGAATTGTCAGTAGCAGGCTTATTGGCGCAAGCTATTATTCGTGTGTACGAACGTGAATCTGTTTCAGTATTGTTTGACTAATTAAGATAGACAAGGTATAATATTTCTGTTCGTGACAATACGAATAAATAAACACTTGCAAGCAACAATACTGTTGATGGGTAAGTGAGGAGCTCAATTATTGAGCAAAAGTGAAAGGTGGAAATGAATATGGCTTCATTAAAGTCAATCATTCGTCAAGGTAAACAAACTCGTTCTAACTTAAAAGCAATCAGAAACGCTGGTAAAGTACCTGCAGTTGTATACGGCTATGGTACAAAAAACGTTTCAGTTAAAGTAGACGAAGTTGAATTCATTAAAGTTATCCGTGAAGTTGGACGTAACGGTGTTATCGAATTAGGAGTAGGTTCAAAATCAATCAAAGTAATGGTTTCTGACTACCAATTCGATCCACTTAAAAACCAAATCACTCACATTGACTTCTTAGCAATCAACATGAGTGAAGAACGTACTGTTGAAGTACCAGTTCACTTAGTAGGAGAAGCTGAAGGTGCTAAAGAAGGCGGCGTTGTTGAACAACCATTATTCGACTTAGAAATAACTGCTACACCTGATAGTATCCCTGAAGCAATTGAAGTTGACATTTCAGCTTTAGCAATCGGTGATAGCTATGCTGTTGCTGATATTAATGTTACTGGTGACTTCACAATCGAAAATGACCAAGAAGAGTCAATCGTAACAGTTGTTGCTCCAACTGAAGAGCCAACTGAAGAAGAAATCGAAGCAATGGAAGGCGAGTCTACTACTGAAGAGCCTGAAGTTGTAGGTGAAGACAAAGAAGAAGAAGGCGAAGATAAAGAAGCGTAAGCTTTTATCGTCACTATTCAATAATTGTAAATTTCAAAGCACCATGCTTATTTGCTTAAGCTGGTGCTTTTTTATGTTATTATAATATATAATATTTTTAATGTGTGAATGAGAAATTACAGAGTATGTACACATAAATAAAGAATGACAGTAAATGGAGGAAATACAATGAAATGTATTGTTGGCCTTGGCAACATAGGGAAGCGCTTTGAATCAACTCGGCACAATATTGGATTTGAAGTGATTGATTATATGTTATCACAACATAACTTCACATTAGATAAACAAAAGTTTAAAGGTGCATATACGATCGAACGTATTGGTCAAGAGAAAGTGATGTTTATAGAACCTTTAACGATGATGAATTTATCGGGGGAAGCAGTGGCACCATTGATGGATTACTATAATATAGCAGTAGAAGACTTAATTGTTTTGTATGATGATTTAGACTTACCACAAGGTGAGATTCGCTTGCGACAAAAAGGAAGTGCGGGTGGTCATAACGGTATGAAATCTATTATTCACATGTTAGGCACAGATCAGTTTAAACGTATTCGAATTGGAGTTGATCGACCAAGTAACGGAATGGCTATAGTTGATTATGTGTTGCAAAAATTTTCCAAAACGGAAAGGGTAATTATGGATAAAGTAATAGACCATTCAGCACGAGCAGTAGAAGCGTTTATTGAGACATCTCGCTTTGATAATGTGATGAATGAATATAATGGTGAAATAAAGTGAAATCAATAATTACAGACTATATTAACAATGACAAACGTTACCAAGAATTAAACGAAGTATTTGGTGAAGATAATATCTTAGTGACAGGATTATCAGCGTCTGCAAAAGCAACAATTATTGCAGAAAAGTTTTTGCAAAGTAGTAAACAGCTCTTAATTGTGACTAATAATTTATATCAAGCTGATAAACTAGAAACAGATTTATTACAATTTGTGCCTGCTAATGATATTTATAAATATCCAATGCAAGATATTATGACAGAAGAATTTTCAACACAAAGCCCTCAATTTATGAGTGAGCGTGTCCGAACTTTAACGGCACTGGCTCAAAATCAGAGAGGCTTATTTATCGTTCCATTAAATGGCTTGAAAAAATGGTTGACACCTGTAGATATGTGGAAAGCACATCAGCTTACGTTACAAGTTGGTGATGATATTGATGTCGATGCATTTTTAACAAAGTTAGTTAATATGGGATATCGCCGTGAAAGTGTTGTATCAAACCTTGGAGAATTTTCTTTGCGTGGGGGCATTATAGATGTGTATCCATTAATTGGGGAACCCGTACGTATCGAATTATTTGATACGGAAGTCGACTCAATTAGAGATTTTGATGTTGAAACACAACGTTCTAACGAAAATATAGAGCAAATACACATTACGACTGCTAGCGACTATATTATTACAGATGAAGTATTACAACATACTAAGGAACAGTTGCAAAAAGCATATGAAGAAACAAGACCTAAAATTGATAAATCAGTAAGAAATGATTTAAAAGAAACATATGAAAGTTTTAAATTATTTGAAGATACTCATTTTGACCATCAAGTATTGCGACGCTTAGTTGCATTCATGTATGAACAACCTGCAACAATCGTAGACTATTTCCAAGAAGATGCAATCATTGCTGTCGATGAATACAATAGAATAAAAGAAACAGAACAAACTTTAACAACTGAAGCCGATGAGTTTACGCAAAATTTAATAGAAAGTGGTAAAGGTTTTATCGGCCAAACATTCGTCAGTTACGATAATTTTGAATCACATTTGAATGTATTCAATGTTGCTTACTTCACTTTATTTACTGCGACTATGCCTGTGAAACTAAATCATATTATTAAATTCTCTTGTAAACCTGTGCAACAATACTATGGTCAATACGATATTATGCGCTCAGAATTTCAACGTTTCATCCAAAATGATTATACTATTGTCATTTTAGCTGAAACTGAAGTGAAAAAAGAAAGAATACAGTCTATGTTAAGTGAAATGCATATACCTACGTTCATAGATGGTCCTAATAATGACATTGAAGGTGGCTGCGCAGTAATTACTGAAGGTAGCCTATCAGAAGGTTTTGAATTACCTTATATGCAATTGGTTGTAGTAACTGAACGTGAATTGTTTAAGTCTAAACAAAAGAAAAAGCGCAAGCAACAGAAAACAATATCAAATGCTGAAAAAATTAAATCATATCAAGATTTAAAAGTTAGCGACTACGTGGTACATGTGCATCACGGAGTAGGACGCTATTTAGGTGTAGAAACACTTGAAGTTGGAGGCGTGCACAAAGACTATATCAAGCTACAGTATAAGGGTACTGACCAATTGTTTGTACCTGTTGACCAAATGGATCAAGTACAAAAATACGTTGCCTCTGAAGATAAATCACCTAAATTAAATAAATTAGGTGGAACTGAATGGAAAAAAACTAAAGCAAAAGTACAACAAAGTGTTGAAGATATTGCGGATGAGTTAATTACTTTATATAAAGAACGTGAAATGTCAGTTGGTTATCAATATGGTCCAGATACTGCTGAGCAAAATGATTTTGAATTAGATTTCCCATACGAGTTAACAGCGGACCAAGCGAAGTCTATCACAGAAATCAAACAAGATATGGAACAACAACGACCTATGGATAGGCTGCTATGCGGTGATGTGGGTTACGGTAAGACAGAAGTAGCTGTACGAGCTGCATTTAAAGCAATCTACGAAGGCAAACAAGTCGCGTTTTTAGTGCCGACGACCATTTTAGCTCAACAACATTACGAAACATTAATTGAACGAATGCAAGATTTTCCTATAGACATTGAACTGATTAGTCGTTTTAGAACAACGAAGGAAATTAAAGAAACTAAAGAAGGATTAAAATCCGGAAAAGTAGATATTGTCGTTGGAACACATAAGTTATTAGGTAAAGATATTAGTTATAAAGATTTAGGGTTACTTATCGTAGATGAAGAACAACGTTTTGGTGTACGCCATAAAGAACGTATTAAATCTTTAAAAACAAATGTTGATGTTCTAACACTTACGGCAACACCTATCCCACGAACGTTGCATATGAGTATGTTAGGTGTACGTGATTTATCTGTTATTGAAACGCCACCGGAAAATAGATTTCCTGTACAAACGTATGTGCTAGAACAAAATACGAATTTTATAAAAGAAGCATTGGAACGTGAAATATCACGTGAAGGTCAAGTGTTCTATTTGTATAATAAAGTTCAGTCAATCTATGAAAAACGTGAACAGTTACAAATGTTGTTACCAGATGCAAATATTGGTGTAGCACATGGTCAAATGACCGAACGAGATTTGGAAGAAACGATGTTAGGCTTTATTAATCATGAATATGATGTGTTAGTGACGACGACAATTATTGAAACAGGCGTTGATGTACCTAATGCTAATACTTTAATAATCGAAGAGGCTGATCGTTTCGGTTTAAGTCAACTTTATCAATTACGTGGTAGGGTAGGACGCTCTAGTCGTATAGGTTACGCTTATTTCTTACATCCAACGAATAAAGTTTTAACAGAAACTGCTGAAGAAAGATTACAAGCTATTAAAGAGTTTACAGAGCTTGGTTCAGGATTTAAAATTGCAATGCGCGATTTGAATATTCGTGGTGCTGGTAATTTACTTGGAAAGCAACAACATGGATTCATTGACTCTGTTGGCTTTGACTTATATTCACAAATGTTAGAAGAGGCAGTTAATGAAAAACGTGGTATTAAACCTGAAAGTGAAGAAGCGCCAGAAGTAGAAATAGAGTTAAATATTGATGCATATCTACCAGCAGAATATATTCAAAATGAACAAGCGAAAATTGAGATCTATAAAAAATTACGGAAAATTGAAAGCGAAACACAGTTAATAGATGTTAAAGACGAATTGTTAGATCGTTTTAATGAATATCCAATAGAAGTTGAACGCTTGTTAGATATGATGGAGATTAAAGTACATGCATTACATGTAGGTGTGACTTCAATTAAAGATAAAGGGAAACAGATAGAAATTTATCTGTCAGAAAAAGCTACACAAGATATTAATGGCGAAACATTATTTAAGCAAACTCAACCATTAGGTCGTGCAATGAAAGTCGGCGTACAAGATGGTAAAATGAAAGTAACGTTAACGAAAGCGAAACAATGGTTTGAAAACCTGAAATTTTTAGCGAAATGTTTAGAAGAAAGTATGGTAATAGAGGATGCGAATTAAAACTAATACAGCGTTTAACGGTGTGGTTATTCTGACAATCGCCTTAATTATGGTGAAAATACTAAGTGCTATTTATCGGGTGCCATACCAAAATGTATTAGGAGATGCTGGATTATATGCCTATCAACAAGTGTATCCGCTTGTGGCATTGGGTGTCATTTTGTCGATGAATGCTATTCCTAGTGCAGTGACACAAACGTTGGGGAATGATAGACAGCATGGTGTCTACACTAAGGTATATCTACGATTACAATGGTGCAGCGTGGCTTTGTTTTTAATCGTTTGCCTAGGCGCACAGTGGATAGCACAGCTAATGGGTGACAGCAATTTGGCGCCGATGTTATGTGCTGCTAGTATTAGCTTTTTGTTTATAGCAGTATTGGGCGTATTACGTGGGTATTATCAAAGCCAACAGCAAATGAATATTCCGGCAATATCACAAGTGCTAGAGCAAGTGATACGTGTCGCAATTATTATGGTGGCTATAGTGTTGTACAGTAAATATAATTGGTCTATCTATGCATCGGGCGCATTAGCTATTACAGGCTCTGCTTTGGGTTTTTTAGTTTCTAGCCTCTATTTAGTGCAACAAAAACCATTTAAATTTAGGCAAACAACACAGACAATCGCGTGGAGACAGTTATCGCTAGCAATTATTGTATTTGCGGTGAGTCATTTGATTGTCATTTTATGGCAAATTATTGATAGCTTTACAATGATACATGCATTGCAACTCCAAGGATTAAGCTTTGAGAATGCCATCATGCTTAAAGGCGTATTTGATCGAGGTGCATCATTTATTCAGATGGGTTTAATTGTGACGACAACGTTTTGTTTTGTACTTATTCCTTTATTAACGGATGCTAAAAAACAAGAGCAGACCGTATTGATGAATCGTTATGCCAATGTGTCTCTTAAAATTACAATGGTAATTAGTACAGCGGCAGGCATTGGATTAATCAATTTACTGCCAGTTATGAATCGTGTATTTTTTGAAAATGATAGCCAAACAGCAACGCTGATCGTTTATATGTTGACGGTTATTTGTGTCTCTTTAATTATGATGGAAATGTCATTATTACAAGTTGTAAATAATGAAAAAATAGTATTTATCGGCTGTGCGGTGGGCATGATTACGAAGGGGATATTAAATATTATCCTCATACCTCAAATAGGTTTACTAGGAGGGAGTTGTGCCACTGTGCTATCTCTCGTCGTGACAGTACTCATTTTACAAAGACAGGTATTGAAACATTACCACATTCGCAACTTAAAAATATTTAGCATCAAATTAACGATTGCGATGGTAGTGATGTCATGCGTTGTCCAACTTTGTTTATGGTTGATACCTTCTACAGGACGACTTAGTGGATTAATCGAGTTACTAATTGCTGCTGTGGTCGGTGTAGTAACCTTGATTAGTGCTATAATATGGATGAAAATACTTAAATATCGAGAATTAAAACATTTGCCGTTTGGAGACAAAATTTATCACATTAAGAGAGGGCGACACTGATGAGTCATAAAATCACAGTCGTAGGCTTAGGAAATTATGGTATTGATGAGCTACCGTTAGGTGTTTATCGTTTTTTACAACAACAACAGCAAGTATATACTCGTACTTTAGATCATCCAGTCATTACAGAATTACAAGCAGAACTTCAGTTTGAAAGTTTTGATAATATATATGAAACTTACGAGTCATTTGAAGCCGTGTATGATCATATTGTCAATCATTTAATAGAAGCGGCTAAACATACTGATATCGTCTACACAGTTCCTGGACATCCTCGGGTGGCAGAAACGACAACGACTAAATTGTTTGAACTGACAAAAGATAGCACAGACATTGAAGTAGAGGTTCTAGGGGGTAAAAGTTTTATTGACGATGTATTTAATGCGGTAAATGTGGACCCTAATGATGGCTTCACTTTATTAGATGCTACAGCGATTCATACAGCACAGCTAAATATAAGAACACATACTTTAATTACACAAGTCTATAGCGCCCTAATTGCTGGTGAACTCAAAGTGACATTAATGGAACGCTATCCTGGTGAACAAATGGTCTATATTGTTGATGGTGCACAAGGTAGCCAAGCACGTGTTATCGAAACACCTTTATTCGAATTAGACCACTATAGCGATATTTATAGTAATGTGACGAGCGTTTTTATTCCTATAGTTGAAAACGAGCAAGCATTTTATAATGATTTTGCTTTCGCGACACAAGTTATCGATCGTTTAGTTGATGATGAAGTAGGTTGTCCGTGGGATAACAAACAAACACATACATCACTAAAACGTTATTTAATCGAAGAATCTTTTGAGTTGTTCGAAGCGATAGATAATGAAGATGATTGGCATATTGTAGAAGAATTGGGCGATATTTTACTACAAGTATTCTTGCATTCAAGTATTGGTAAAAAAGCAGGCTACTTCGATATAGATGAAGTACTATCTAGTGTGACTGCTAAAATGATACGTCGACATCCTCATGTGTTCGGAGATGAGCAAGCAGAAAATATTGAAGAGTTAAAAGAAATTTGGTCTACAGCTAAAGCTAAAGAAGGTAAAGAAACTCGTGTGAAGTTTGAAAAAGTATTTGCAGACCATTTCTTAAAATTATATGATGAAACCAAAGCAATGGCGCTCGATGAAACGCAATTAAAACAATATTTAGTACAAGGAGGAACCGACAATGAGATTAGATAAATATCTCAAAGTGTCACGTTTAGTAAAACGTCGTACTTTAGCTAAAGAAATTAGCGATCAAGGTCGAATTACCGTTAATGGTAGTGTAGCTAAGGCCGGTACAGATGTTAAAGTTGATGATGAATTAGTAATTCGTTTTGGTCAAAAAATCATCACGATAAAAGTTACTGGTCTCAGTGAACATGCGACAAAAGAAAATGCGAAAGGCATGTTCGAATTACTTAAAGAAGAACGTGTGAATGATAATTAATTAGGAGGTGACAAGCGATGGGAAAAAAAGTAGAAAATATAGGCAATACCTATACTTCTGACAAAAACCAACAGAAAAAAAAGCAACAAATGCGCCGTCGCGTAGTACGCAAACGTATCACCTTATTTGGTGGTATTTTATTAGCTATTATTTTAATTCTCGTTGTTATGCTTGTCACTCAAACAAAAAGTAACGAGGAAGCTTCAATAGAACGACAAGATAAACAAGAAAGATACCAAAAGCAGCAAGATGAAGAGCTCGCACTTAAAGAAGAATTAAATAATTTAAATGATAAAAGTTATATTGAAAAAGTAGCACGTGATGATTATTATTTAAGTAACGATGGTGAAGTTATTTTTAAATTACCTGGTGATAAATCTAAACAAGAAGATAAAGCATCTAAACAAGATAAATAAAAAAATATTTATTTAATTTAAATACCATTGTTAAATTATAGAAACAAGCATATAATAAGGTTAAAATCGAATCTAATCGGGAGGATTTATTTACAATATGTCAATCGAAGTAGGAAACAAGCTTAAAGGTAAAGTCACTGGTATTAAAAAGTTTGGCGCATTTGTCGAGCTTCCTGAAGGTAAAAGTGGCTTAGTTCACATAAGTGAAGTTGCAGATAATTATGTTGAGAATGTTGAAGATCATTTATCTGTTGGGGATGAAGTTGAAGTAAAGGTACTTACAATTGCTGACGACGGCAAAATTAGTCTCTCTATTAAAAAAGCAAAAGATCGTCCACGTAGACCACAACAAAGTAAACCAAGTCAAAAACAGGTACAATCTAAACCAGAAGATTTTGAAAAGAAATTAAATAATTTCTTAAAAGATAGTGAAGATAAATTAACATCCATAAAACGTCAAACAGAATCTAGACGCGGTGGCAGAGGTTCAAGACGTTAATATAAAGGTTGATTGTTGTTCTGACTAAAGTGTACGTTGCTGTATCTGGCAATAACAACCACAGACTGTTTTCTGTTAGATAGAAAACAGTCTGTTTTTATTGTAGGTTCAAATTTACACTTGAATTGCACAAGTAATATATCATAGTTTTGGAGGTGTTGAGTTGGAACTTAATACAGAGAGTTGGTCAACAGCAGATCATATTGTGTTAGCTGTCTCAACAGGTATAGATAGTATGGTATTGTTGCATGCACTAACAACAACATTTGCAGATAGTTACAAACAGTTAACATGCCTCCATGTCAATCATGATATAAGGGAAGCATCTACGGATGAAATGCATTTTATTCAACGCTATTGTGAGCATCATCATATCAACTTATTTACTACGACACTTGATTTATCAACGTTGATGGCACAAGGAAAAAGCATTGAACATGAAGCACGTACGCTAAGATATAGTTGGTTTGATGCGCAGATGCATCAACTTGGCGCGGATGTCTTATTGACAGCACACCATCAAGACGACCAAATAGAAACAATTTTTTATCGCTTGATGACAGGAAAATCCACAAGAAGCGGCTTAGGTATGGCATCAGTTAGTTATCGCAATGGCTATAAAATAGCACGCCCCTTACTTGAAGTAACTAAAGCGGATATTAAAGCTGTACAAAAGAAATATGAGATACCATTTTTTGAAGACGTTACAAATCATGATAATAAATATGTACGTAATGATATTCGCAATCGTATATTACCTACCATCGAAGAAAATACCCACTTATCAACGCAACACCTATTAAAATTAAAAACTTGGCACGATGAACAACGAGAAATACTACATAAGCAGGCACGTTCATTTGTGGCTGAACATGGTAATTACAGCACCACGAAATTAACACTTGCACGAGAACCATTTAATAACTTACAGTATTCATTGAAAGTCTCTGTACTTGATAACGTATTGAATGACATGGATGCACTTTTTGGTTTTGCCGAAAAAACATATATTGAATGGTTTCGACAACTTGCGAGTAGTGTAGCGCAAGCAACATTATTTTCTACGGATAAATGGATAATTCACATTGCATATGATAAATTTATAATAATGGCAAAAGATAATCAGATCTTGAGGACAATGCAAATTTCACAGGAAGGTCACTATCGTTTTGGTCATTATCAAATTCATATTCATGAGACTTTACCTTCCGAAGAATACCCACTGACAATCCGAACTCGGAAACCAGGTGATCGTTATCAATTAAGTGGTCAACAAGGGCATAAAAAGGTGAATAGACTTTTTATTGATCGTAAAGTAGTGGACGCGGAGAGGGATCAGACTCCAATAGTAATAAACGCACAAAATGAGATTATTGCAGTTGGCACTTTGTATAAAGCAGAATACATTCAAAATTCAATTTTGATAAAATTTATGGGAGATGAAAGAGACAATGCATGAGGATTTAAAAGAAGTATTACTCAGTGAAGACGATATTCAAGAGATTTGTCGTGATTTAGGAGCTAAATTAACAGCAGATTACCAAGGGAAACCATTAGTTTGTATTGGTATTTTAAAAGGTTCAGTTATGTTTATGGCTGACTTAATTAAGCGTATTGATACACACCTAGCTATCGATTTCATGGATGTATCTAGTTACCATGGGGGCACTGAATCTACTGGGGAAGTAAAAATTTTAAAAGATTTAAGCTCATCAATAGAAGATAAAGATGTCGTTATTTTAGAAGATATTTTAGAAACAGGAACAACATTAAAGTCAATTACAGAACTATTGGAATCACGTCGCGTCAACTCATTAGAAATTGTTACGTTATTAGATAAGCCTAACCGTCGTAAAGCCAACATCGAAGCTAAATACGTTGGTAAGAAGATTCCAGATGAATTTGTTGTAGGATATGGCCTAGATTATGGAGAACATTATCGTAACTTGCCTTACATTGGTACATTAAAACCAGAAGTTTATTCAAAATAAGGCAATAACGTTTCATCATAAATCATGTTGTTATATACTATAAATTCCACCCGATTTATTTAAGTAATTAAAAGTTGGTGTTTTATTTTTTACATAGTATAAAATAAATGAACTATTTAACAATGAATTTAGAATAAATAACAAGGAAAACAACGGGATTGAAAGCGCAACGCAAAAGGTGAAATACTAGCCTACCATTTAAGTGTTGTGTTACAATTTTTGTTAGTTTTATTATTGAAGTAGGAGGAAACAACGCATGCAGAAAGCCTTTCGCAATGTGCTAGTTATCGCAATTATTGGCGTTATAATTTTTGGCTTATTTTCATGGTTAAATGGAAATGGCAATATGCCAAAACAGCTTACTTATAACCAATTTGTTGAAAAATTAGATAAAGGTGACTTAAAATCACTTGAAATTCAACCTGAACAAAGTGTTTATATGGTAAGTGGTAAAACTAAAAATGATGAAGATTATTCTTCAACTATTTTATATAACAACGACAAAGAATTACAAAAAATAACTGATACAGCACAAAAACAAGATAACTTGAAATTTACAGTTAAAGAAGAAGAAAAACAAAGTGTATTTGTCAGCATATTAACAACACTGATTCCAGTATTAATTATTGCACTACTGTTTATATTCTTCTTAAGCCAAGCCCAAGGTGGCGGTGGCGGCGGTCGTATGATGAACTTTGGTAAATCTAAAGCTAAAATGTACGATAGCCAGAAAAAACGTGTTCGCTTCTCTGACGTAGCTGGTGCAGATGAAGAAAAACAAGAATTAGTGGAAATTGTGGACTTCTTAAAAGACAATAAGCAATTCAAACAAATGGGTTCACGTATACCTAAAGGTGTTCTTTTAGTTGGTCCTCCAGGTACTGGTAAAACATTACTTGCACGTGCAGTTGCAGGTGAAGCAGGTACGCCATTCTTCTCTATCAGTGGTTCTGACTTCGTAGAAATGTTTGTCGGTGTCGGTGCGAGCCGTGTACGTGACTTATTCGAAAATGCTAAGAAAAATGCACCATGTATTATTTTCATTGATGAAATTGATGCTGTAGGTCGTCAACGTGGTGCTGGTGTTGGTGGCGGTCATGACGAACGTGAACAAACACTAAACCAATTACTTGTTGAAATGGATGGCTTTGGTGAAAACGAAGGTATCATTATGATAGCTGCGACAAACAGACCAGACATTCTAGACCCTGCATTATTACGACCAGGTCGTTTTGACCGACAAATTCAAGTGGGTCGTCCAGATGTTAAAGGTCGTGAAGCAATCTTACATGTACATGCGAAAAATAAACCACTTGATGAAACAGTTGACTTAAAAGCAATATCACAAAGAACACCAGGCTTCTCAGGTGCCGATTTGGAAAACTTACTAAATGAAGCATCATTAGTTGCTGTGCGTGAAGGTAAGAAGAAAATCGATATGCGTGACATTGAAGAAGCAACAGACCGTGTAATTGCCGGTCCTGCTAAAAAATCACGTGTTATTTCAGAAAAAGAACGCAATATTGTCGCACATCACGAAGCGGGTCATACTATTATAGGTATGGTACTAGACGAAGCTGAAGTTGTGCATAAGGTGACAATTGTACCACGTGGCCAAGCAGGTGGTTATGCAATGATGTTACCTAAACAAGATCGTTTCTTAATGACTGAACCTGAATTACTCGATAAAATTTGTGGTCTACTCGGTGGACGTGTTTCAGAAGATATTAACTTTGGTGAAGTATCAACAGGTGCTTCAAACGACTTTGAACGTGCAACACATATTGCTCGTCAGATGGTTACAGAGTATGGTATGAGTGAAAAATTAGGTCCACTTCAATTTTCAAGTGGTAGCGGTGGTCAAGTATTCTTAGGCAAAGATATGCAAGGTGATCCAGAATACTCCGGTCAAATCGCTTATGAAATTGATAAAGAGGTACAACGTATTGTTAAAGAGCAATATGCACGAGCTAAAGACATTTTATTAGAACATAAAAAACAATTAGTTTTAATTGCTGAAACATTATTAACAGAAGAAACATTAGTTGCTGAACAAATCAAATCATTATTTAACGATGGCGTACTACCAGAAGTTAATTACGACGATGCTAAAGTTGTCGACAAAACTGATTCTGAATTTAAAGAAGGCAAGTATGGTAAATCTTACGATGAAATTCGTAAAGAACAAGATTTAGATACAGATGACAGCGACGATACACAAGAAAATCACTCAACGGATGATGACACTGACGATAATACTTCACAAGAAGATACTGGCCATGAACAAGCGCCAAATATCGATAAGCCAAGCAATCCAAGTGATCCAAATGATCCTAGCACCAGAAATTAATCACTGTAAAATAAAAACTCTTTCCGCTATATTGAAATAGTGGAAAGAGTTTTTTGATGTAATAAAAGCTACATTGTGTCAGACAAATATTTAGCAATTTTTAGCTATTCCCATTAGAATATATGGAATGAAAAGTTATTTCACGAAATCATGTTGATGATTGATCAATTAAGGATATGATATAACTATAAACACAAAAAGGAGAATAGAGTAATGACGAAGGATTATATTATTAAAGCACTTGCATTTGATGGTCAAATTAGAGCATACAGTGCATTGACAACAGAGGCAGTGCAAGAAGCGCAAACAAGACATTATACTTGGCCGACAGCTTCAGCTGCCCTAGGCCGTACCATGACTGCTACATTAATGATGGGTGCAATGTTAAAAGGTGAGCAAAAATTAACAGTAACTTTAGATGGGCAAGGACCAGTAGGTAAAGTGATTGCAGATGCAGATGCAGAAGGTAATGTTAGAGGTTATGTTACTCAACCACAAACACATTTTCCATTAAATAGTGTCGGCAAATTAGATGTCAGTAGAGCAGTTGGTACCAATGGTTCGCTAACAGTAGTTAAAGATATCGGTATGAAAGATTACTTCTCCGGTTCAAGTCCAATTGTCTCTGGAGAAGTAGGTGACGATTTCACTTATTATTTTGCTAAAAGTGAACAAGTACCATCATCAGTAGGTTTAGGTGTGTTGGTAAATCCAGATAATACAATTAAAGCTTCTGGGGGCTTTATTATTCAAGTAATGCCAGGAGCACAAGAAGAAACAATTGCACAATTAGAAGAAGCAATCAACAACATGACTCCAGTTTCACAATTGATTGATCAAGGCACTTCAGCAGAAGGATTATTATACGAAATTTTAGGCGAAGAGAATGTCCAAATTTTAGAAGAATTACCGGCACAGTTTGAATGTAATTGTGGTCATGATAAGTTCTTAAACGCTATTAAAGGATTAGGGGAAGCAGAAATCAAAGATATGATTGAAAAAGATCACGGCGCTGAAGCTGAATGTCATTTTTGTCGTAACAAATATCAATTTAGTGAAGCAGAGTTACAAGCATTAATATAAAAAATCGAAAGTTATCGTGTAAATTTATTTTCTATAGTTATAAAAATAAATATTTTCACAGAAATAAACGCTTATAGTTGTATTTACAGAAAAATCTGATAAAATAAAAGATATCCGAGAGAAAAAGTAAGTTTTATTTCCAACTTAAACTTTTATTAAAAGGAGCATTTTTTTATGACAAACAACAGATTCGAAAATATTGTAGACGTAATAGGTAATACACCCGTAGTTAAATTAAATAGAGTAACAGATGAAAATGCTGCAGATGTATACGTAAAATTAGAATATCAAAACCCAGGTGGCTCTGTTAAAGACCGTATTGCATTAGCAATGATTGAAAAAGCTGAAAAAGACGGTAAAATCAAACCAGGGGACACTATTGTAGAACCAACAAGTGGTAATACTGGAATTGGTTTAGCATTTGTTTGTGCTGCTAAAGGTTATAATGCAGTTTTCACTATGCCAGAAACAATGAGTCAGGAACGCCGTAACTTATTAAAAGCATACGGTGCAGAAGTAGTATTGACTCCAGGTGCTGAAGCGATGAAAGGTGCTATTAAAAAAGCTAAAGAACTAAAAGAAGAAAAAGGTTACTTCGAGCCACAACAATTCGAAAACCCTGCTAACCCAGAAGTACATGAATTAACAACAGGTCCAGAGTTAGTTAATCAATTCGAAGGTAAATCAATCGATGCATTCTTAGCTGGTGTTGGTACAGGCGGTACGCTAAGTGGTGTTGGTAAAGTGCTAAAAGAAACTTACCCTGATGTTCAAATTGTCGCAATTGAACCAGAAGATTCACCAGTACTTAGCGGTGGCGAACCAGGACCACATAAATTACAAGGTTTAGGTGCAGGTTTCGTACCAGACACTCTAAATACTGAAGTATATGACGACATTATTAAAGTAGCTAACGAAACAGCTATGGATATGTCACGTCGTGTAGCTAAAGAAGAAGGTATCTTAGGCGGTATTTCATCTGGAGCTGCTATAGTAGCTGCATTAGAAAAAGCCAAAGAATTAGGTAAAGGCAAAACAGTTGTAACAGTATTACCAAGTAATGGTGAGCGTTACCTATCAACACCGTTATATTCATTTGATAATTAATAATATAATATATAACAATTTACATTTACCGAGCGCATTTATTGTGCTCGGTTTCTTTGTGATTATACATAACAACAATAAGCTGAATAAGGTTCAATTATTTAAGCTCTTACTACTGAAAAAAATAGAAAATCGCGTTATTATTAATAATGTATATAATCTGCCAATATAGAATTTATAAGTGAAAAGGAGAGCATCATGGGACAAACTAAGATTATGGGGATACTTAACGTCACACCAGATTCATTTTCTGATGGTGGCAAATACAATACAGTTGAAAATGCAGTTCAACGCGCAACAGAAATGATAGACGAAGGCGTAGATATTATTGATATCGGAGGTATATCTACACGTCCAGGAGGATATGAAGAAATTAGCATTGAAGAAGAATTGGAACGTGTAGTGCCAGTAGTTAAAGCTTTAGCACCATATGATGTTCAATTGTCTATCGATACTTATCGTAGTGAAGTTGCTGAGGCTGCTATGAAATTAGGCGCAACAATGATTAATGATCAATGGGCAGGCCTATACGATGAAAAAATGATTGATGTTGTAGCTAAATATGAATGTGAAATTGTACTTATGCATAATGGTGATGGTCATAGAACAGAGCCAGTCATGGATGAAATGCTAGTGTCTCTCTTAAAACAAGCAAATAAAGCAGAGATGGCAGGAATACCAAAACATAAAATTTGGTTAGATCCAGGTATTGGTTTTGCTAAAACACGAGAAGAAGAAAATGAAGTGATGGCTCGACTAGATGAATTGGTAGCGACAGAGTATCCGATACTATTAGCAACAAGCAGAAAAAGATTTATCAAAGAAATGATAGGACATGATACAGAACCATTAGAACGTGATGAAGCGACTGCAGCAACGACTGCATATGGTATAATGAAAGGCGTTCAAGGAGTAAGGGTACATAACGTGCAACTAAACTCTAGGATTAGTCACAGTTTAAATTTTTTAAAGGAGAATGAGTATGCACGACACAATCTTTCTTAATGGACTGAAATTTTACGGGTACCATGGAGCACTAGCTGCAGAAAATGAAATCGGACAAATATTTATTGTCGATGTTACACTAAAGGTTGATCTGACAGAAGCGGGACATTCTGATGATGTGGCTGACACAGTACATTATGGTGAAGTATTTGAAGATGTGAAAGCAATTATGGAAGGTACAGCAGTAAATTTGTTAGAGCATCTAGCAGAACGTATTGCAAAACGTATAAATTCACACTATAATCGTGTAATGGAAACGAAAGTCAGAATCACTAAAGAAAACCCACCAATTCCAGGTCACTATGATGGAGTGGGAATCGAAATAGTGAGGGAGAATGACTAATGACATATGCATATTTAGGTTTAGGTAGTAATGTAGGCGACCGATTATCACAATTAGAGCAAGCGATAGAGATTTTAGACCATACAGAAAACATTAACGTGACACAAGTATCCCCGGTTTATGAAACAGAACCAGTAGGTTACGTAGAACAACCACAATTTTTAAATTTATGCATAGAAGTAGAAACATCATTAACACCGAAAATGTTATTACAAAAATGCTTACAAACAGAACATCAATTACATCGTGTAAGAGATATACGCTGGGGTCCGAGAACGTTGGATGTAGATATTTTACTTTATGGTGATGACATTATAGAGGAAGCGGATCTTGTTATACCTCATCCTAGGATGTTTGAACGTGCGTTTGTTTTAATTCCATTAAATGATATAGCGGGTGCGTATAAAGAACCACGTTCACACAAAACTATTGAAGAATTAGTCATCCCAGATGACTCAGTAAAGAAGTATAAAGCGTAAGCTTGCACAAAATGTCTAGATAATACTAGCATTGATGTTGTAATGAATGATAAGTAGAAAACATTAGTACCCGTCGATGAATTGATGAAAATTACATTACGCAGCAACTATTAAAAGTAGAAATTACTTTATTACATTTGCATCGTTTAGTAAAATTAAAAGGTGAAAAGTTGGCGTCATAGTATAATGTAAAAATGCCTGTTGGTATCTAAAGGATCTAGATGATAACAAAAGCACAAAAAAAGCACAAAAAAAGCTAAACCAATTAGAAACAGAGCTAGCAATGATTAATGTACTAGAAGCGTGTCAAACAGAACAAAAGTAGAACAAGAAGCATAAAGGAGAGAAAGTAAATGTCAGAAGAATTGAATGACCAAATGCAGGTGCGTCGCCAAAAACTACAAGAGTTATACGATTTAGGAATTGATCCATTCGGAAAACGTTTTGACCGTACTGCGGAAGCAGACCAACTCCATCATGATTGGGATGCCTTTACTAAAGATGAGTTACATGACAAAGAAGAAGAAAGTCAAGTGGTTATTGCAGGACGCATAATGACTAAAAGAGGTAAAGGTAAAGCTGGCTTTGCCCATGTACAAGATTTATCAGGTCAAATTCAAATATACGTACGTAAAGACCAAGTAGGAGAAGATCAATTTGCAATATGGAATTCATCTGATCTAGGTGATATCGTTGGTGTCGACGGTGTAATGTTTAAAACAAATACAGGTGAACTTTCAGTTAAAGCAAAATCATTCACATTACTAACAAAATCATTACGTCCATTGCCAGATAAATTCCACGGCTTACAAGATATCGAACAACGTTATCGTCAACGTTATTTAGATTTAATTACCAACCAAGAAAGTACACAAACATTCATCAACCGCAGTAAAATTTTACAAGAAATGCGTAACTACTTAAATAAACAAGGATTCTTAGAAGTAGAAACACCAATGTTACATCAAATCGCTGGAGGTGCAGCAGCTAGACCATTCGTAACACACCACAATGCTCTAGATGTTACATTATATATGCGTATAGCAATTGAACTACATTTGAAACGTTTAATTGTTGGTGGTTTAGAAAAAGTATATGAAATTGGGCGTGTGTTTAGAAACGAAGGCGTATCAACGCGTCACAACCCTGAATTTACGATGATAGAATTATATGAGGCATACGCAGATTATAAAGATATCATGGACTTGACTGAATCTATGGTAAGAGAAATTGCAAACAATGTATTTGGAAGTGCGAAAGTACAATATGGTGAAGACACAATAGATTTAGAGTCCCCATGGAAACGTGTGCACATGGTAGATGCAGTGAAAGAGACTACTGGTGTCAATTTCTATGAAGTAGAAACAGATGAAGAAGCTAAAAACCTAGCAAAAGAACATGGCATTGAAATTACAGATAATATGAAATATGGACATATTTTAAATGAATTTTTCGAACAAAAAGTCGAAGAAACATTGATGCAACCAACATTCGTATATGGTCATCCTATTGAAATTTCTCCATTGGCGAAAAAGAATCCAGAAGATCCACGTTATACAGATCGTTTTGAATTATTTATCGTTGGTAGAGAACACGCAAATGCCTTTACAGAACTAAATGATCCAATCGATCAACGTGAACGCTTTGAAGCACAATTAGTCGAAAAAGAAGAAGGTAATGATGAAGCGCATGAAATGGATGAAGACTTTATCGAAGCATTAGAATATGGTATGCCGCCAACAGGTGGTTTAGGTATTGGTATTGATAGATTGGTTATGTTGTTAACTAATTCAGCGTCTATCAGAGACGTATTACTGTTCCCAACAATGAAACAAAAATAAAATAGTCGCTTAACAAAGCCATCATCTATGTGTGTTATAAATAGATGATGGCTTTTTGTTTGCATTCATTTTACAAATATAGTATTAATATTTTAAATAGAAAATGAAGTAATAAGAAACTTTAAAAGAATATTGTATGAATAAAATATAAAATTAATCTTAAAAAACAGTAGAAATGAATAGATTTCTGTGATAGACTTAATCAAGTCGAGTTGAGGAAACACTACTCAACACAGTAATTGTGAGTCTTAACTATTAAGAACAACAATTAATAAAAAAAGTGAAAAAGTGATTGACACTTTGTAGAAAATGAAGTAATATATAAAAGTCGTCAAAAACAACTTGCTTCGAAAAATGATTTTGTAAATGAAATGTTAAAAACATTTTAATGAAGTGTAAAATTGACTATTGCAAGTGATTGCAAAACAATGTATTATTTAAAAGGTAAGTTAATTGTCTGGTGGCAATGGCAAAGAGGTCACACCTGTTCCCATGCCGAACACAGAAGTTAAGCTCTTTAGCGCCGATGGTAGTTGGATTTACATCCCGCTAGAGTAGGACGTTGCCAGGCGAATACATACACGGAGAATTAGCTCAGCTGGGAGAGCATCTGCCTTACAAGCAGAGGGTCGGCGGTTCGAACCCGTCATTCTCCACCATTTTTAGCCGGCCTAGCTCAACTGGTAGAGCAACTGACTTGTAATCAGTAGGTTGGGGGTTCAAGTCCTCTGGCCGGCACCATCTAAGAGCCATTAGCTCAGTTGGTAGAGCATCTGACTTTTAATCAGAGGGTCAGAGGTTCGAATCCTCTATGGCTCATCAAGATTTTAATTTAATATATTTGCAGAAGTAGTTCAGCGGTAGAATACAACCTTGCCAAGGTTGGGGTCGCGGGTTCGAATCCCGTCTTCTGCTCCATTTATTTGATAGTGCCGGGGTGGCGGAACTGGCAGACGCACAGGACTTAAAATCCTGCGATAAGTGATTATCGTACCGGTTCGATTCCGGTCCTCGGCACCATCTTTTAATTTAGCGCCCGTAGCTCAACTGGATAGAGCGTTTGACTACGGATCAAGAGGTTATGGGTTCGACTCCTATCGGGCGCGCTTAACATTTATACGGGAAGTAGCTCAGCTTGGTAGAGCACTTGGTTTGGGACCAAGGGGTCGTAGGTTCGAATCCTGTCTTCCCGATAACTTACTAATACTATATGGGGGCTTAGCTCAGATGGGAGAGCGCCTGCTTTGCACGCAGGAGGTCAGCGGTTCGATCCCGCTAGTCTCCACCATTATTTAATAAAGATATGAACATTGAAAACTGAATCGCAATATGTCAACGTTAATTCCAAACGCAACGACAAGATCGTTGGTTTAAACGTG
>ERZ1023396.127-NODE-127-length-28158-cov-235.164965_pt1 | contig 28158 bp, 21 predicted proteins | sample MGYA00380504_ERZ1023396 | MGnify/ENA primary metagenome ERZ1023396 (study PRJEB33173, sample SAMEA4830410) | metagenome | study: EMG produced TPA metagenomics assembly of the PRJEB25223 data set...
TTTAACCACACTGTGTGTGGCAATCTCTGCCGTCTTATTAACCGCTTGTGGTGGTGGCAGTGGTGGCTCAAATTCGCCCGCTCCTACACCCATTCCAAATGCTGGTGGTGCAGGCAATGCTGGCAACACTGGTAGTACTGGTGGTACAGGTGGTACTGATAATACAGCCAATGCAGGTAATACAGGCGGTACAAGCTCTGGTACAGGCAGTACAGGTAATGCAAACTCTGGTGCAGGCAGTGCCAGCACACCAGAACCAAAATATCAAGATGTGCCAACAACGCCCAATAACAAAGAGCAAGTTTCAGGTATTCAAGAACCTGCCATGGGTTATGGTATGGAATTAAAGCTTCGTAACTGGATGAGAGGGCAGGAAGAACATGCCCAAATCAGTGCAGATGATGTTGTAAAACTTGAAGGTGGCTTGGAGCATAAGCCATTTGATAACTCTATTTGGCAAAACATCAAAAACAGCAAAGAAGTACAAAATGCTTACAACGAAGAGAAGCAACACATTGAAAATCAAATCAAAAGAGAAAATAAACAACGCCCTGAAAATGAAAAACTTGATGAAGCGGCACTAGAAGCTTATATTAAAAAAACTCTTGATGACCGTCTAACAAATCTTGCTAAACCCATTTATGAAAAAAATATTAATTATTCACATGATAAGCAGAATAAAGCACGTACTCGTGATTTGACTTATGTGCGTTCTGGTTATATTTATCACTCAGGTTATTCTAATATCGACGCTCCAAAGAAAATAGCTAAAACTGGTTTTGATGGTGCTTTATTTTATAAAGGTGAAAAAACTGCTAAAGAATTGCCTGTATCTGAAATTAAGTATAAAGGCACTTGGGATTTTATGACCGATGCCAAAAATGGACAATCATTTAGCAGTTTTGATGCATCGCAACGTCTTGCTGGTAATCGTTATAGTGCAATATCTTCCCATGAGTACCCATCTTTATTAACTGACGAGAGAAACAAACCAAATAATTATAATGGTGCATATGGTCATAGCAGTGAATTTGATGTTAATTTTGCTGATAAAAAAATTAAAGGCAAACTTATCAGTAATCAGCTGTCAGGCACAACTGTAACCGCCAAAGAGCGTTATAAAATAGAAGCTGATATCCACGGCAACCGTTTCCGTGGCAGTGCCACCGCAAGCAATAAAAATGACACAAGCAAACACCCCTTTACCAGTGATGCTACAAACAAGCTAGAAGGTGGTTTTTATGGACCAAAAGGCGAGGAGCTGGCAGGTAAATTCTTAACCGATGATAACAAACTCTTTGGTGTCTTTGGTGCTAAGCAAGAGAGTGAAGCTAAGGAAACCGAAGCCATCTTAGATGCTTATGCACTTGGGACATTTAACAAAAATAAAGCAACCACATTCACCCCATTTACCGAAAAACAACTGGATAACTTTGGCAATGCCAAAAAGTTGGTCTTGGGTTCTACCGTCATTGATTTGGTATCTACCGATGCCATCAAAAATGAATTCACCAAAGACAAGCCAGAGTCTGCCACAAACAAAGCGGGCGAGACTTTGATGGTGAATGATAAAGTTAGCGTCAAAACCTATGGCAAAAACTTTGAATACCTAAAATTTGGTGAGCTCAGTGTCGGTGATAGCCATAGCGTCTTTTTACAAGGCGAACGCACCGCTGCCACAGGCGAGAAAGCCGTACCAACCACAGGCAAAGCCAAATATTTGGGGAACTGGGTAGGATACATCACAGGAGCGGACTCTGCAAAAAGCTTTACCGATGCCGAAGATGTTGCTAATTTTGACATTGACTTTGATAAAAAATCAGTTAATGGCAAACTTATCACCAAAGGCCGCACAGACCCTGTCTTTAACATCAAAGGTGAAATCGCAGGCAATGGCTGGACAGGCAAAGCCAGCACCGCCGAAGCGAACGCAGGGGGCTATAAGGTAGATTCTAGCAGTACAGGCAAATCCATCGTCATCAAAGATGCCAAGGTTACTGGGGGCTTTTATGGTCCAAATGCAACCGAGATGGGCGGGTCATTTGTACACAAAAACAACGGTGATGATGGTAAAGTCTCTGTGGTCTTTGGCACAAAAAAACAACAAGAAGTTAAGCAGTAATTTAAACACAATGTTTGTTCGGCTGATGGGATTGACGCTTAATCAAATATGAATGATTAAGATGATTGACCACTGAAAAAATCAAACTAGCCAAGTCGGTCTACGATGCAGGCTAGTTTGAGCTTAAACGATAACTGACCCATCAATGCAATGTGGGTTTGGGTTGTCGTTTATAGATTGTGGTCGTTTATACATCACATCGTCAATGAGAAATAATCTACTCAAACTTACCCTTGCTGTGATAATATATCCAGTGGTTCGAGAGGCAGACCAGATTTGGTAATGAGAGAATAAGTTTGTACATATGGCACATGGCATGATAAAGATATCAATGTCAGTAAGAACATTATTGTGGTCAGGTTTGACCGTCTTGCAGAAGGAATCCCTGAACGATAGGCAGGGAAGAAAATCAATATTTAGGGCATCATATGAAGCAAAATTTACTTCCAATTTTTAAGCTAAGCACATTATGCTTATCATTAATGCTGGCCACTTCTGCCATGGCAGACACTGCCATCAAAGCCACCGATTTAAAGATTCCTACCGATTTAAAGACTCCTAATAAAACCAACACTGCTCCCACCACAGAGCTTGAAGCCTTACGATTTGTTGCTGATAAACAACTCACTCGTAAAGCCAACGAAGTTACAGGGCTTGGCAAGGTGGTTAAAACTGCTGAGACCATCAATAAAGAACAAGTACTAAACATTCGAGACTTAACACGCTATGACCCTGGCATTGCTGTGGTTGAGCAAGGTCGTGGGGCAAGCTCGGGCTATTCTATTCGTGGTATGGATAAAAATCGTGTGGCGGTATTGGTTGATGGCATCAATCAAGCCCAGCACTATGCCCTACAAGGTCCTGTGGCAGGCAAAAATTATGCCGCAGGTGGGGCAATCAACGAAATAGAATACGAAAATGTCCGCTCCATTGAGATCAGTAAAGGTGCAAATTCAAGTGAACATGGCTCTGGGGCATTATCTGGCTCTGTGGCATTTGTTACCAAAACCGCCGATGACATCATCAAAGATGGTAAAGATTGGGGCGTGCAGACCAAAACCGCCTATGCCAGTAAAAATAACGCATGGGTTAATTCTGTGGCAGCAGCAGGCAAGGCAGGTGCTTTTAGCGGTCTTGTCATCTATACCGACCGCCGTGGTCAAGAATACAAGGCACATGATGATGCCTATCAGGGCAGCCAAAGTTTTGATAGAGCGGTGGCAACCACTGACCCAAATAACCACACATTTTTAATGGCAAATGAATGTGCCAATGGTGATTATGAAGCGTGTGCTGCTGGCGGTCAAACCAAACTCCAAGCCAAGCCAACCAATGTGCGTGATAAGGTAGATGTCAAAGATTATACAGGTCCTAACCGCCTTATCCCAAACCCACTCACCCAAGACAGTAAATCCTTACTGCTTCGCCCAGGCTATCAGCTAAACGATAAGCACTATGTTGGTGGTGTGTATGAAATCACCAAACAAAACTATGCCATGCAAGATAAAACCGTGCCTGCTTATCTGACGGTTCATGACATTGAAAAATCAAGGCTCAGCAACCATGCCCGAGCCAATGGCTATTATCAAGGCAATAACCTTGGTGAACGCATTCGTGATGCCATTGGGGCAAATTCAGGTTATGGCATCAACTATGCTCATGGCGTATTTTATGACGAAAAACACCAAAAAGACCGCCTAGGGCTTGAATATGTTTATGACAGCAAAGGTGAAAATAAATGGTTTGATGATGTGCGTGTGTCTTATGACAAGCAAGACATTACGCTACGCAGCCAGCTGACCAACACGCACTGTTCAACCTATCCGCACATTGACAAAAATTGTACGCCTGATGTCAATAAACCTTTTTCGGTAAAAGAGGTGGATAACAACGCCTACAAAGAACAGCACAATTTAATCAAAGCCGTCTTTAACAAAAAACTGGCGTTGGGCAGTACGCATCATCACATCAACCTGCAAGTTGGCTATGATAAATTCAATTCAAGCCTTAGCCGTGAAGATTATCGTTTGGCAACCCATCAATCTTATCAAAAACTTGATTACACCCCACCAAGTAACCCTTTGCCAGATAAGTTTAAGCCCATTTTAGGTTCAAACAACAGACCCATTTGCCTTGATGCTTATGGTTATGGTCATGACCATCCACAGGCTTGTAACGCCAAAAACAGCACTTATCAAAACTTTGCCATCAAAAAAGGCATAGAGCAATACAACCAAAAAACCAATACCGATAAGATTGATTATCAAGCCGTCATTGACCAATATGATAAGAAAAACCCCAACAGCACCCTAAAACCCTTTGAGAAAATCAAACAAAGTTTGGATAAAGAAACATATGACAAGATAGACAAACTGGGCTTTAACGCTTATAAAGATTTGCGTACCAAATGGGCGGATTGGAGCAATAACAACAGCCGACAAAATGCCAATAAAGGCACGGATAATATCTATGAGCCAAATCAAGCGACTGTGGTCAAAGATGACAAATGTAAATATAGCGAGACCAACAGCTATGCTGATTGCTCAACCACTCGCCACATCAGCGGTAATAATTATTTCATCGCTTTAAAAGACAACATGACCATCAATAAATATATTGATTTGGGGTTGGGTGCTCGCTATGACAGAATCAAACACAAATCTGATGTGCCTTTGGTGGACAACAGTGCCAGCAACCAGCTGTCTTGGAATTTTGGCGTGGTGGTTAAGCCCACCAACTGGCTAGACATCGCTTATAGAAGCTCGCAAGGCTTTCGCATGCCAAGTTTTTCTGAAATGTATGGCGAACGCTTTGGCGTAACCATCGGTAAAGGCACGCAACATGGCTGTAAGGGTCTTTGGTACATTTGTCAGCAGACTGTCCATCAAACCAAGCTAAAACCTGAAAAATCCTTTAACCAAGAAATCGGAGCGACTTTATATAACCACTTAGGCAGCCTTGAGATTAGTTATTTTAAAAATCGCTATACCGATTTGATTGTTGGTAAAAGTGAAGAGATTAGAACCCTAACCCAAGGTGCTGATGCAGGCAAACAGCGTGGTAAAGGTGATTTGGGCTTTCATAATGGACAAGATGCTGATTTGACAGGCATTAACATTCTTGGCAGACTTGACCTAAACGCTGTCAATAGTCGCATTCCCTATGGACTATACTCAACACTGGCTTATAACAAAGTTGATGTTAAAGGAAAAACCTTAAACCCAACTTTGGCAGGAACAAACATGCTGTTTGATGCCATTCAGCCATCTCGTTATGTGGTGGGGCTTGGCTATGATGCCCCAAGCCAAAAATGGGGAGCAAATGCCATGTTTACCCACTCTGATGCCAAAAATCCAAGCGAGATTGTGGCGGATAAGAACTTAGGTAATGGCAACATTCAAACAAAACAAGCCACCAAAGCAAAATCCACGCCGTGGCGAACACTTGATTTGTCAGGTTATGTGAACATAAAAGATAACTTTACCTTGCGTGCTGGCGTGTATAATGTATTTGATACCTATTACACCACTTGGGAATCTTTACGCCAAACAGCAGAAGGGGCGGTCAATCAGCATACAGGACTTAGCCAAGATAAGCATTATGGTCGCTATGCCGCTCCTGGACGCAATTACCAATTGGCACTTGAAATGAAGTTTTAACCAGTGGCTTTGATGTGATTTTGGCATGCCAAAACCCAACCAACCAATGCCCAATCAACCAATGAATAAAGCCCCCATCTACCATGAGGGCTTTATTTTATCATCGCTAAGTGATGCTCTTAGCGGTCATCACTCATGATTAGTCATCACTTATGATTAGCAAGTATTTTATTAGTAATCACGTTGCTCTTTTATGATTTTAAGTGATGGGTACTCAAGTACGATGTCATACTCAACACCGTTTTTATAGGCTTCTACTTCAAAGACAGGCTTGCCCAAAAAGTCGTCAACTTCTATATCGCCGACTTGATAGCCACGAGAAGACAACATTTGAATGGCTTTTTGACGATTTTGGCTAAAGTTGCTATCACCATAAGCTTGTGCTTTAATACGGTCGTTAGCAACCGCAGCGGTGGAAATGCCAACGGCAGGCAACAAAACAGCAGCACTTAGCACGCCAGCCAATAGTTTATTGGTTAAATTTTTCATAGTAGTGTCCTGATTGATTATTGTAATTTACGTTCATACGTAAGCCACAGATGGGTGAATATGACTGTCAATTGACACGATGTATTACCATCAATGACAAAATGACAGAGCGAAATGCTCGTCTTGTCAGACCATATGACCATATGATGACCATATAATATGATTGTCCATATAATTATGTATGGTCAGGACAAGCTGTTGTATTATACTGGCATATTCACTGATGTCTGTAGCATATAATAGTTGATTTGTAAAATAATTGTCAGTCATTATGATAAATTGTAAACTGGCAACTTTTAAATTTTAACTAACCGATTTTTTAGACAACTGATTTTAGTTTTAGACAACTAAGTTATAGATGCTGATGATGGATAATGTCAGCCATTTTACCAATCAATATAAGTAGACAATACAAGTAGATACCATGACAAATAATACCACATTCAATAGCATTCCTGAGATTTTAGATGATATCCGAGCAGGCAAGATGGTCATATTGATGGATGATGAAGACCGAGAAAATGAAGGCGACCTTGTGATGGCGGCTACCCATGTGCGTCCTGATGACATCAATTTTATGATTACCCATGCTCGTGGTTTGGTATGCTTGACCATTACCCAAGAGCGTAGCCGTCAGCTTGATTTGCCCCTGATGAGCGATAAAAATGGGGCAAAATTTAGCACCAATTTCACGGTGTCTATCGAAGCCGCTAAAGGGGTAACGACAGGAATATCAGCGGCTGACCGTGCCAGAACCATTCAAACGGCAGTGTCTGCCACCGCCAAACCTGAAGACATTGTGCAACCAGGGCATATTTTTCCCATTGTGGCTCAAAATGGGGGGGTATTGCACCGCGCTGGGCATACCGAAGCAGGTTGTGATTTAACACATCTTGCAGGGCTTGAGCCAGCGGCGGTAATTTGTGAGATTATCAAAGAAAATGGTGAAATGGCTCGCCGTGATGACTTAGAAGCGTTTGCCAAAACTCATCATCTAAAAATTGGCACAATCGCTGATTTAATCCATTATCGCATGGCAAATGAGCAAACCATCAATGTGGTGGCAAGTTATCCGATGCAGACCGAATTTGGTGAGTTTATGGCGTATCGTTTCCAAGAGCAAAATTCCGATGACACTCATTTGGCCTTGGTCAAAGGCAATCCTGCTGATGGGGTCAATACGGTGCGTGTGCATGGGTTTGAGCCACTTAGAGATTTGTTTGGTGTGCAATCGCTCAATCGTGGTAAAAGTCATTGGAGCATTCAATCGGCACTACAAGAAATTAGCCAATCTGAGCGTGGTGTGTTTGTTTGGATTGGGCATAACCGAAACATCAATCTTGGTGAAGCGTTGGATAATTTCGTTGCTGACCGTGCTGATTCACCCCTTAAATATCAGCAACATCAACCTTATCGCAGCATCGGTGTTGGTGCACAGATTTTACGCCACTTAGGTGTGCGTGATATGCGGTTGCTGTCATCACCGTTAAAGTTCAATGCGTTATCAGGGTTTGATTTAAATGTGCTTGAGTGTGTGGCAAATCCATAATGCCTTTTGATGGTATTTTAACCGTCTCTTTTAACCACCTTTTGCCAATCAATGCCATCACTTGCCAATCAAAAACCCACAGCTTTTATGTTGTGGGTTTTGTTGTGTCGCATTTGTTCTCAACATTCGGATATGTTCACACTTTGTGATATAAGTGTTTTCCTGTGTTTGCAAATTTTTGCTTCATCTGTGCCATGCCATCACGCACATCATCAACAGAGGCTTCGCCAACTTGTTCGGTCAGTTTGGTTTTGACCTGTTGAAAATCCAATCCTGCGGCATAATCACGCACATTTTGGGTGATTTTCATTGAGCAAAATTTAGGTCCACACATGGAGCAAAAATGGGCGGATTTGTGAGCGTCTTTTGGCAAGGTTTCATCATGAAATTCACGTGCCGTATCTGGGTCAAGCGACAGATTAAATTGGTCTTCCCAGCGAAATTCAAAACGAGCCTTGGATAACGCATTATCACGAGCCTGAGCTCCGGGGTGTCCTTTGGCAAGGTCAGCAGCGTGAGCTGCGATTTTGTAGGTGATGATGCCATCTTTCACGTCTTTTTTGTTTGGCAGACCAAGATGCTCTTTTGGTGTAACATAGCAGAGCATCGCTGTGCCATACCAGCCAATCATCGCCGCACCAATGGCAGATGTGATGTGGTCATAACCTGGGGCAATGTCAGTGGTCAATGGACCAAGGGTGTAAAATGGGGCTTCTTGACACACATCAAGCTGTAAGTCCATGTTCTCTTTGATGCGATTCATGGCAACGTGTCCTGGGCCTTCAATCATCACTTGCACATCGTGTTGCCATGCCACTTGGGTCAGCTCACCTAAGGTTTTAAGTTCACCAAATTGAGCGTCATCATTGGCATCTTGGATACAACCTGGGCGAAGTCCATCTCCAAGGCTAAAGGTCACATCATAGGCCTTCATGATTTCACAAATGTCTTCAAAATGGGTGTATAAAAAATTTTCTTTATGATGTGCCAAGCACCACTGTGCCATAATCGAGCCACCACGGCTGACAATGCCTGTCAAACGGTTGGCGGTGATAGGCACATAACGCAACAACACACCTGCATGAATGGTGAAATAATCCACGCCTTGTTCGGCTTGCTCAATCAAAGTATCTGCAAACAACGCCCACGTCAAATCTTCTGCCACACCACCAACTTTCTCTAACGCTTGATAAATAGGCACAGTGCCGATTGGCACAGGTGAGTTGCGGATAATCCATTCACGGGTTTCGTGAATGTGCTTGCCTGTTGATAAATCCATGATGGTGTCCGCCCCCCAACGGGTTGCCCATGTCATCTTAGCCACTTCTTCATCAATGCTTGAGCCTAAAGCGGAGTTGCCGATATTGGCGTTGATTTTGACTAAAAAATTACGCCCGATAATCATTGGCTCAGATTCTGGGTGATTGATATTACAAGGGATAATGGCTCGTCCTTTGGCAATCTCTTGACGCACAAATTCTGGGGTAATCAGTTTGGGTGTGTTTGCCCCAAAACTCATGCCTGCATGTTGACGCATGTCGCTAAGTTCGTGTTGTTTTTGATTTTCTCGAATGGCGACATATTCCATCTCTGGGGTGATGATGCCTTGCTTGGCATAGTGCATTTGGGTAACATTCCCTGAGAATGAACCACCACGTAATGCTCGTCTTGGCTTATCAATTTGCCCAAAACGTAAGTTGGCAGTGGCGATGTCATTGGCTCGCTCGATGCCGTATTGGCTAGAGAGTTGGGAAAGCTTTTCGGTGTCCCCACGCTCTTTAATCCACTTTTCACGCAATTTGGGCAAGCCTTTGGTTAAGTCAATGGTAACATTTGGGTCGGTATAAACGCCTGATGTGTCATAGACATAAAATGGTGGATTGTATTCACTGCCTGTTTGACCGTCTGTCAAACCAAGTGGCGTATCGGTGAGTGTGATTTCTCGCATTGGCACTTGAATGTCAGGGCGTGAGCCTTGCAGATAGACTTTTTTTGAGGCAGGCAAGGCACGTGTCAGGTCACGGGCTTCTTCTTCAAAGCGGTCATCGGTGAGATTTCTATGTGCGGGGGTTTTATGTGCAGGAGGTTTGTGTGTGTGGGTTTTGTGTGGGTTGAGTTCGTTCATGGCGAGTCCTTGTGATGGGCTTATGGGTAAATGGACTCGGTAGTGGTCAGTGATTTTGTGTCATCTTGATGGCAATTCATCATGCCAGCCATCATGCTTAACAACAATACATGACATGCTACATGACATGCTCATAGCGACGCACAGTAACACAATGACAGCAAAACAATGACAACAAAACAATGACAGTAACACAATAAATGTCAACGACTTCCCTACGACGGTACTAACCGTATCAAGTTCTGCGGGTATGTCTCAGCCAAATTAACGAGTGAGCATTTAACCATTGTATCACCCCTTTAGCACCCCGAGTCTGCTCTAAGCATAACAAAATATGATGACATATGACAATGATAATCACGCCATTTCATTAAATTGTCATAATTGATGAGTAAACTAGGCAATAGACAGTTTTACTCCAAGGTAACCATTTTGCTCTAAGGCAACTATGAACCTTTAATAAATTCTCATCTCATAGGAGCTGTTCATGCAAAAGCTTTCTGTTTTAGTCTTAGCGGTTGCAACAAGCTTATCATTGATGGCTTGTAACCAAACCAAAGATGCCCCAGAAACTGCCGAAAAAATTGGTACAGACACCACGGTTGCCAATACACAAACTGATTCTGCCAACAAATATAAAGACATACAAGGCGTTGCCATGAACATCACTGGTGCTGGTGCGTCATACCCTGCTCCTATCTATGCTAAGTGGTCAGCAGATTATCACACCATCACAGGTGGTAAGGTAAATTATCAATCCATTGGCTCATCTGGTGGTGTTAAGCAAATCATTGAAAAAACCATTGATTTTGGTGCGTCTGATGCCCCAATGACCCCAGAAGAGCTACAAACCAACGGTTTAATCCAATTCCCAACTTTAATTAGTGGCGTTGTGCCTGTCATCAACATCGAAGGCATTGTCGCTGGTGAGTTAACCTTAGATGGTGGCACGCTTGCGAACATTTATATGGGCAAAATTAAAAACTGGAATGACCCAGCGATTACCGCTCTTAACGAAGGTATAACCCTACCTGACGCTCCGATTACCACGGTGTATCGCTCTGATGGCTCTGGCACAACCTTTAATTTCACTGATTATCTTGCCAAAGTCTCTGGCGACTGGGAAAATGATGTGGGTGTGAATAAAAGCATCAGTTGGCCAACTGCGTCAGGTGGCACAGGTGCAGGCGGTAAGGGAAATGAAGGTGTTGCCAGTACAGTCAGTCGTATCCCAAACTCAATCGGTTATGTTGAATATGCCCATGCCAAGCAAAACAACTTAGCACACATCAAGCTTATCAATGCTGCTGGTCATGCTGTTGAACCTTCTGCCGATACCTTTGCTGCTGCTGGTGATGTCGATTGGTCGCAAGCAACCGGATTTTATAAGGTCATCACCAACTCAGAAACCGAACAAGCATGGCCAATCGCTGCAGCCACGTTTATCTTGGTTCACAAACAACCCAGCAACCCAGAACAAGTCGCTGGTGTGTTGAATTTTTTTAACTGGGCATATGACCAAGGTAATCAATCTGCCATTGAGTTGGACTATGTGCCATTTTCTGATAAAGCGGTTGATTTGTTTAAAGATGAGTGGAAAAAAATAGTTAGGGCAGACGGTAGCCCTGCCTATACGCCACAATGAGTTCTTATTCATTTAGCCATTTGTTAATTATTTTTTTGGTTATTTTTTGGGGTCATTATGTCCATGTTAAAAGCTCAGCTTGCAAAACAAAAACGCAATGACTGGATATTTGTGAATTTGACTAAATTTTTTGCGTTATTGGTGTTGGTATTATTAAGTGGCATCATGCTGTCACTCATCTATGGGGCATGGCCAAGCATCAAGGAATTTGGATTGAATTTTTATGGCACACAAATATGGAATCCTGTTACCGATGAATACGGAGCAATTGCCCCCATTTATGGCACCATCATGACCTCTGTCCTTGCGATTGGCATTGCTGTGCCAGCAAGCTTTGGTATTGCTGTATTCTTAACTGAACTATGCCCACCATTATTAAAAAAACCTTTGGGCATCGCCATTGAGTTGTTGGCGGGTATTCCTTCCATCATTTATGGCATGTGGGGTTTATTTGTGTTAGCTCCGTTAATGGCAAAATACATACAACCTTTTTTTATCAAATATTTTGCCAATTTGCCTTTACTTGGTCAGCTATTTTCTGGTGCTCCTTTAGGCATTGGCATGTTTACGGCAGCTTTGGTGCTGGCAATTATGATCATTCCGTTCATCGCTGCCACCATGCGTGATGTGTTTGAAGCAGTGCCTGATTTATTAAAAGAATCTGCTTATGGCATTGGTGCAACCAAATGGGAAGTTATGTATAAGATTGTTTTGCCTTATACCAAGGTTGGTGTGATGGGTGGGGTGATTTTAGGATTGGGTCGTGCATTGGGTGAAACCATGGCGGTAACTTTCTTGATTGGTAATGCCTTTAATATTAACCCCAGTATTTTTTCTTCAGGGGTTACCATCACATCAGCCTTGGCAAATGAGTTTGCTGAAGCGTCAAATGAGCTGCATTTATCATCGCTCTTACACTTGGGTATGATACTGTTCATCATTACTTTTGTGGTGTTGTCATTATCCAAGTTGATGTTGAGACGTATGGATAAACATTCAGGCAACCGATAAGACATTTTGTTAACAATATTTTATTTATAGATAATATTTGCTTTAACGGTATTTAATTTGCAATTAGGATAACATCATGGCTAGCCAACAAGATACAGATTCTTCAGGCAGTTTTTCCCAACGCATGAACAAGTCTTTATATGCAAAACGTCAATTTATTAATAAGTTGGGCTTGGCATTTTCCTACATCACCATGGCATTTGGTTTGTTTTGGCTTGTTTGGATTTTGATTACCTTGATGACAAAAGGCTTTGGCTCTTTGGTGCAGATGCCTGTCTTTACGGCTGACACACCGCCACCCATGACTGATGGTGGATTAAGAAATGCCATTGTTGGGTCTGCCATGATTGCCACCACAGGTTTGTTGATTGGGGCACCTGTGGGGCTGATGGCGGGCATTTATTTGGCGGAATTTAGTCATGGCAGTTGGCTGGGTCGTGCCACTCGCTTTATGAATGACATTTTGTTGTCAGCACCGTCTATTGTGATTGGGTTGTTCATTTATTCATTGATGGTGCGTGGTCATGGATTTTCGGGCTGGTCAGGTGCAGTGGCATTGGCACTTATCATCATTCCTGTGGTGGTGCGTAGTACTGAAAACATGCTCAATCTTGTGCCACACCAGTTACGTGAAGCGTCTTATGCCTTAGGCGCACCTAAATGGAAAGTGGTAACTTCGGTTACCATGAAAGCTGCCAAAGCAGGCTTAACCACAGGGGTGCTTTTGGGGTTTGCTCGCATCACAGGTGAGACTGCTCCGTTGCTATTTACGGCTTTAAATAACCAATACTTTAGCACCGATATGGGTAAACCCATCGCTAACTTGCCCAACACCATTTATCAGTTCGCCATGAGTCCTTATGAAAATTGGCAAACATTGGCTTGGGGGGCAGCATTGCTGATTACTTTTTCAGTATTGACCTTAAATATTATCGCTCGCTTGATTAGCCGTGATAAAAAATAATCGCTTTATTTTATTCACCTATCACTGACCAACTTTTAACTTTTATTCATATCCACTATTTTTAGAGCTGATACCATGACAGACGTAATTGAAAAATCACCAACCACAATCACGCCAACTCAGACCAGCACTGAAACCAATACTCATGCTGGTGGCATGTCCCGTTTTGAGAATATTAAAAAAATGAATATGTCAGATCTTAACTTGCCTCCTGCCAAAATCACCATTGAGAATTTGGACTTTTATTATGGTGATTTTAGGGCATTAAAAGGCATTAACCTACAAATTCCTGATAATAAAGTCACTGCCTTTATTGGCCCATCGGGTTGTGGTAAATCCACATTGCTACGTACCTTTAACCGCATGTACGATTTATATCCAGGCTTGCGTGCTGATGGTAAAATCATGCTTGATGGCGAAAATATTCTAGATAAAGGCGTTGATATTAACTTGTTGCGTGCCAGAGTGGGCATGGTCTTTCAAAAACCAACCCCATTTCCCATGTCTATCTATGATAATGTTGCTTTTGGGGTTAAACTGTACGAAAAGCTAAGCAAGTCTGAAATGGATGACCGAGTGGAATGGGCATTAAAAAAATCTGCCCTTTGGTCAGAAGTGAAAGACAAACTAAAAGCATCTGGGCTATCATTATCTGGTGGTCAGCAGCAACGTTTGTGTATTGCCCGAGGAGTAGCAACCAAACCTGAAGTCTTGCTCCTTGATGAACCCACGTCAGCACTTGACCCCATCTCTACCAGCTCCATTGAAGATTTAATCCATGACCTAAAAGAAGATTATACCATTGCCATTGTGACCCACAATATGCAACAAGCGGCTCGTGTGTCAGATTACACTGTGTATATGTACCTTGGTGATGTGATTGAAATGGGTGAAACCGATGGCTTATTTACCAATCCTCGCCAAAAAGCCACAGAAGATTACATCACTGGACGTTATGGTTGATGATGGCACATGTTGATGAATAAGAAACATAAGAAGCACAAACACCATTTGCCCTATTTAAATTCATACACATCTTCAGTTCATACGTAATAAAAAAGGCATTAACAAGCATAACAACCAAATATAACAACCAAGTATAATCAACCAAACATAAGCATCAATCCCAACAACCATTAACCACATGGGTCATAAAAATGGACAAACACACCTCAAAAGCATTCGATGAAGAATTATCAAACGCCATCAATCTGTTTTTAAAAATGGGTGAAATGGCGGCAAAACAGGTAGAAAAGGCGGTACAAGCCTTGACTGATGTGAATGAACAACAAGCCGAAGAGGTCATCATTGCTGACAATCAAATCAACCAGTATGAGCGTGAGCTGGATGAGCGAGTATTGCAACTGGTCATCAAAAGGCAACCCGCTGCCAGTGATTTGCGTCTGGTGATGGCAATGAGTAAAGGGGTGGTGGATTTAGAACGCATTGGTGATGAAGCCAGTAAAATTGCCAGAATGGCAAAAGATTTGGCATCACAAGGCAGCGCCCCAACAGGCTATTCAGAAGCTCAGCATTTAAGCAACCAAGTGCGGTTAATGATATATGAAGCTTTGGAAGCTTTTCGTAAATTTGATGCTGAAAAGGCCCTTAACGTCATACAACATGACAGTGCCATCAACCGTGAATATCAAAGTGCCATTCGCTCCTTGATGACTTATATCATGGAAGACAGTCGCTATGTCAGCAGAATGTTGAGTGTCATGTGGATATTAAGGGCGTTAGAGCGTATTGGCGACCATGCCAAAAACATCGCCGAACTTGTTATCTATACCGCCAGTGGCACAGACGTGAAACATACCAGCTATGATGAAATGGAAAAAACGATATTAAACACACAATCGCACTAAAAGAAGAACAACAGCGAGCAGAACAACAGCAAAACAGCCAAATCCATCAGTCAATTGGCTGATAAACTTAAAATTTGTTTATGCTTGATGTTGCCTGATATGTCTTAGGTTGATTGCCCATCAGCCACATCAAATTTTTTATACTTTAGGCGGTGTGTAGCCTGCTGGCTTTTCATAATCACCATTATCCAAAAACAGCTCTCGTTGTTCATTCAGGTATTTTTTGGCATCTGGGTCAATCATGCTAAGGTGCTTTTCATTAATCAACATGGTCTGTAACTCCAGCCATGCTTGCCATGCCTTTTGTGACACGGTGTTCTGTAACTCTTGCCCTTTGGCATTGGGAAAAGGGGGGTTGGGCATTTTGGGTAGGTCTTTTTGGTATTTACGACAAAAGACGCTGTTGGCTTTGGGGTCAAAGGTGGTTGTCATGATTGTTCTCACTATATGTTTTATGTTTAAAACAGCATTATTTAAAATAAACGTTTAAAATGGATTTTAAAAAATCTTAAGTTAAGTGTTTTGGCAAATGCAAATCTACCCTTAGCTTGGGTAAAGGTGATAAAACACGCACGATGATGGGCTTAATGTCTTCTTTCCACCGCATCACAGGCACACCCAACTTGGCCATCTGATGTTCAGCCATGTGATGTGTTTGGAGCTGTTTATTGGCAAGTTCAGAGACCACAAGTTCTGGTGCCAAGCTGATGCTGTTTTTACCCTTTTTATGGGCATGATGGTCTGTATCATGATGGTCTGTGTATATCAGTGGCTGACAGTGCATGGCGATGTGGCGTATGCCTTCGTATCGAATGGGTCGCATTAAGGCTTCTGCCAATGCTTGTAAGCTGGTCTCTAGCCACAGCCGTCGCATGGGGTGGTATGGGTGGTCAGACACCAGCAAATTGGCAATATAGTCAGGGTTGTTTTGGTTACTGGCAACCGCCAAACCTGAATGCTCACGTTGACGTTTGTGCATCAATAATGACCCTGCGGGTAACTCACCACGCTGACACGCCTGCCGATACGCATGATGGTTGTCAGGATACAAGCTTTTACAACGGTTAGATACCCTATCAAGCAGATTGCCTGTGCTGTTGACAGGCAAAACAAACACCTGCGCTCGACTTTGTAAAAATGGCTCTGTACGTTCTTCAATCTGTGCCATTGTGCTGGTTATTGTGTTTTTTGTGTTTCTAGTTGAGCGATCTGTTTTTCAAGCAAAGCAATGTGTTCCGCTTTATCTTTGGTTAACGCTTCCATGTCTTTGATTTGCTCTTTAAGCAGTTCTTCTTGTTGACTGTACAGTTCTTCTTGCTGTTGCAATTTGTCAATCTCTTCTTTAATCAAGGCAGGGTCTTTTGGTATCTCAGCGGTTAAAATGTCATCTGCCGTTAGCTTAGGCTTGGTAACAGCGGTGGTATTTTCAACTGATACGGAATCTGGCACATCAAGGGCATTGCTGACATCATCTGCACTTGTGTCAGCTGTTACATCGGCTTGTGTTGTGGGTTGGGCTTGCTCGGCGGCAGCTGCCAGGTCAGCGGATTCATTGGGTGCTGGTGGGGTGTCTGGAATGACTGCCATAGGTTCATTGATGATGGGGTCAGTCGCCATGGGTTCACCTTGATTGCCCAAGAATAAAAATGCCAATACCCCCAATATCCCAAGGACGATTAATGCCATTAATGGCTTTAATAAGTTTGGTGGTAACTGTTTGGCAGATTTTTTCAGTGCTGGTTTTTTGTCGTTTGGTTTTTTGTTTTTTGGCTCTTTTTTACCAAGGAGTTTTGACATTTTATTAGCCTGTTTGGGCTGATTATTTTTATCAGCCACCTTGTTATTGTTGTCATTTTGATAAGCAGTTGTGGCGGTAACCACTGTGGGGTCTATGGCTGATTCTACGGGTGGCTTTTTTGGTGGTGTGTGTGGTTGTGTGTCGATGCTCTGAAAATCAGTAGAATGTTGATTAAACGAACTGTCATTAAATGAACTGTCGTCATTAAATATTGGCACTTCAGTCATATTTTCTGACTGATGATGTAAATGGCTGTCCATGGCGTTTGTGTCATCTGTGTCATTGACATCAAAATTGCCAACCTCAAAATCGTCAACCTCAAAATCGTCAACCTCAAAACTGTTTATCTCAACATCATGGTCAAAATTGACATGCTCAGTAGATGATGTGTGGGCAGTTGGCTCATCTAAATGAAAGTCAATTTCTTCAAAGTCGCCAAAGTCGTCTGACGCATTGAATTCTGACGCATTGAAACTGTCCGTATGATTATCCGCATGATTGTGTGGGTTAAGGCTGTCAATATCATTCGTCTGATTGGCATCGATGTCATTGAAATATGGATCATCGATGGCGAAATCAGACACATCAAATGCGTGATGACTTTGTGATGTGTCCAACTCTAAAGACGCATCGTCAAAATCTGCCAATAGGTTATCAGCATCAAAATCAATGCTACTGTTATCAAAGTCTACCTCATGGTTGACTTTATCCAATTTATGGTTGACTTTATCCAATTTAGGGTCATGATTACTCATAAGGCATCAACTTCACTTAACAGACAGATAAAAAAATAAACACGAAGAGTCGCACAATCCATATTTGCACATATTTTGCTTTTAATATAGCAAATTCTTACAAAAATGTCTGTCAATGTGTCTTAAAGTTTGGGTTAATTGTCTATTTTTTTGCTGATTACTCGGTTATGTTGGCAACAGCAATGCCAGCATCGACAATTATCGGTTTGTTTTGTGCCGATACGCTGGTGATGACGTTTGTGTTTTGCTCGTCATTTGTTTGGCTTTTTATCTTGCCTTTTAGGTCATTGGCTTGTGGGCGATGTTCGATGTGTCCACATTGGGTGCATTGAATGTATTCATCAAACTTAGGCTCAAAGACTTGCACCTGTACCACCACATCTAAAGTTTGGCACTGTGGGCAGGTTACACCAGCCAAAAATTGACGTTTTGGGCGGTTAGATTGATACCGCATGGCAAGTCTCCTTGATGTCATTTGCCTGGATTTGCTGAGCTTACCTATGACGATTGCACAGCCTTAGCATCATCAGACCCATTGTGATTAAGACCCATTGTCATTAAAACGCATTGTGATTAAGACGCATTGTGAATAAAACCACTGTGGCGAAGTAAGGCATCAATGGTGGCATCTCTGCCACGGAATTTCTTAAAGTTATCTTTGGCGGTATCACTGCCCCCAACCGATAAAATGTGCTGACGAAACGCTTGCCCTGTGTCTTGATTAAAGATTCCCTCTGCTTCAAACTTACTAAATGCGTCTGCTGACAGCAGCTCTGCCCATTTATATGAATAATAGCCAGACGCATAACCCCCAGCAAAAATATGGCTAAAGCCATTGGCAAAGCGGTTATATTTCGGTGTTGGCAACAGAGCAATGTCATCACGCACGCTGTCTAATGTTTGCAAAATGCCTGCATAATCAAGGGCAGGTACTTGACGATGTATTAATAAATCAAACAACGCAAATTCAATTTGACGCAAGGTTTGTAGACCACTTTGGAAGTTTTTGGCGTTGAGTAAGGCGTCCAGCTTATCTTGTGGCAAGGTTTCGCCTGTCTGTACATGACGGCTAATCATTTCAATGCCCTGTCTGTGCCAAGCCCAATTTTCCATAAACTGACTGGGCAACTCCACCGCATCCCACTCAACACCATTAACCCCTGCCACGTCCGTTATCGTTACTTGCGTCAACAAATGATGCAGTCCATGCCCAAATTCATGAAACAATGTCAACACTTCATCATGAGTGAGTAGGCTTGGCGTGCCTGCCTTGCTGTCAGCAGGGGTAAAATTACCCACCATAAAACACACAGGTAACTGATTGGCATCAGGGTGATTGGGGTTGGCATATCTGGCTTGAAAACCATTCATCCATGCGCCACTCCGCTTGCCTTGACGAGCATACAAATCAAAATAAAAGCCCCCTATCAGATTATCCCCATTTGTCTTGGCATCATCATATAATTGATAAAATCGCACATCTGAATGCCACAATGGCACTTCTTGACTGTGGTCAACGGCACTGATGCCATACAAACGCTTGACGATGGCAAACAGCCCGTTAATCACCGCTGGCAGGGGGAAATAAGGACGAATGTCTTCTTGTGATAAATGAAACCTGTCTTGCTTCACCTTTTCAGCAAGGTAGGCTAAGTCCCAAGGTTTTGGCATCTCACCTGCTGACAAAATACCCAACTCAATGCCTTTATCGGTCAGTAATTGCAAATCTTGTTTGGCGGTTGGTGTGGCATGAATTGCCAACTGACGTAAAAACGCATTCACCTCATCAGCATTGTCTGCCATTTTGGTTACCAATGATACTTGGGTGTAATCATCAAAACCTAACAGCTGAGCCTTTTGTTGGCGTAATTGTAAAATCTGAGCCATGATGTCAGCATTATTAAATGGCTCGCCCTGATTGTTGGTGTGCGTGTCTAACTCGGACGCTCGAGTCACATACGCCTGATACAACTGCTCACGTAACAATCGGTCATCGGCATGGGTCATCACCGCCAAATACACAGGAATGTCCAAAGTTGCCACATAAGTAGGAGTTGTAGGAGTTGGCAAATCAACCAGCGATGACGCTTGTTGCGTTGATTGATTTTGCTTAGTTTGCTCAGTTAATTGCTGACGATACGCTTCACCAGCCGCTGCCAGCATGGCCAATCCTGTTTCGCTAATGCCAGATAATTGCTCAGGCTCTAATGGCAACTTAAACGCTTGCGTGGCATCTAAAACATTATCAGCAAACTTAGCCGATAAGCTGGATAATTGACGCTCAATATCAGCAAAAGTCAGTTGCTTATCTTTTGCTAACGCCACACCAGACAATTCAAACCCTTGCAATGCCAAAAAAATCGCCCGTTGTCTGGCAGGCTCAAGACTGGCTAAAAACCTTTTGTCTTGATAAACGATTTGATAACGATGAAACAGTCCTTGATGCTGCCCCACTCTGGTGCTGTAAGCAGACAGCTTGGGCAACAACTCATGATGCACATGGCGAATCTCATCATTGCTCATCACACCATTTAGGTGCGACACCACCCCCCAACTGCGATCAATGGCTGTGCCAATATGCTCAAATGTCATTATGTCTGTTAATGCCTGTTCCACATCAATGTGCTGATTAATGTGCTTATAAATATGTTTGGGGCTATCTGGTTTGTCTGGGCTTTTATCTTGGTTTAAATCCAATTTATCCAGCTGATCTAAATACTCATGGGCGTGTTGCAAAGCGGTCTCAACGTGCATTTGCAGTTGTTGTGGTGTGGCTTGGGCAAAGTCAACCAACATCAAACGGTCATCTAAAGCGGTTTTGGCACATAAAACTGAATCTGGGGAAACTGGGGGTAAAGAAACTGAAGACATGATAAACCTTATGTTAAAAACTGATGCTAAAAAAGCGAACCAAATCCATTGATGATTTGTCATCAATCAGATAACTTGCTATAACTTGCCATAAAAGGTTACAAACTGCCACACTATTTACAAATTTACCGCAAATGCTTGCAAATACCAACGGCATCTGCAACTGATTTTTTGCTAAAATGAAAAAAGCTAGTCATGGCATTTGCATTTGCCATTCATCATTTTATCATGATATTTTTTATCATTGTATTTTATGGTATTTTATGATTGTATTTTTGGCTGTTCGTTCGAATATTTTTAGGACATACGACCAAATCCCAACCACGATAACATCAAGAACATAAGGAAAGTTATGAAAGCCACCTTAAAAAGCCTACGCCAAATCAAAGCCAATCCTGCCGTCAGTATTTTTGTTAAGACGCATCGTAAACATCCAGAAAACCAACAAGACCCCATTGCCCTAAAAAACCAACTTAAATTAGCAGAAGACCGTTTAACCAACGAATATGATAAGCGTGTCGCTGGCACAATTTTAGAAAAAATCCATGCCAAAACCGATGAGCTTGATCACAACTATAACTTGGATACCTTAGCCATCTTTGCCAGTGAAGATGATGTTCAGCTCATTCGTTTGCCATTAGATGCCACTGAGCGTGTCATTATTGGGGAGCGATTTGCCACTCGTGATTTGGTTAAAGACATGGCAGGAGCGGTGCATTATTATGTCGTTGTGGTTACCCGTGAGCATGCACGTTTAATTGAAGCCAGTAACGACCGTGTTGTGCATGAATTTGATAAAAAAGATGTGGCACGCACTGAGTTTGACAATATCCCATTCCCCATTGAAAACACCACATTATATACCACCAGTGGGGCTGACCGTTCTGCCGCTTCCAATGAAGACAACTACCTTAAAGAATTCCTAAATCGTGTGGATAAAAGTGTGCAAGAGATGTGGGGTGAACATAAAATGCCCATCATCGTGGTGGGTGATGCTCGTAACATCAGTTTTTATAAAGAAGTGTGTGACCGCCCTGAGAACATCATTGGCAGTGTGGATAACGTTACCGATTTAGAAAATGGCAGTGCTGAACACATCGTTGAAAGTGTCCAATCTGCGGTTGAAGCTTATCGCAAAGAGTTGTATGAACAAGCTCAAGGAGAGATAGAAGCTGCCCGTGGTAACAATCTGCTGACCACTGACTTACAGTCTGCTTATCAAGCTGCCTATCAAGGTAATGCTGAACGTCTGTATGTGCAAGAAGGTTATATCCAACCTGCCAAAATTGACGAAACTGCCCAAACCTTAACCCCAAGCGATGACCCCACAGCTGACGGTGTGAACGATGATGCGGTTGGTGAAATCATTGAGCATGTGATGCACAATGGTGGTGATGTGGTGTTCTTACCTAAGGGCATTATGGCAGATGATTTGCCATTGGCGTTGGTCAATCGTTATTAATTTTTGTGATTAAAACCATTTTAGATTAGATTAAAACCATTTTAGATTAGATTAAAACCATTTTATCAGTAATTAAAAACGGGCGTGTATACGTCCGTTTTTTTTAATTTGGTTAAGCTGATAAGCTAGCCCTATTTTTGGTTTTTTAACCCTACTTTTGGTTTTTTAACCATTGTATATACGCAAAGGTGGCTTGCTCTTTTTGATTGTCGGCAAATTCATAAAAGCGTGTGCTGACCAAATTATCAGGTAAATACTGCTGGGGATAATAATGGTTGGGATAGTCATGCGGATAGACGTAATTTATCCCGTAACCTTGGTGTTTCATCAACTCAGTAACCCCCTGACGCAGGTGCAATGGCACAGCAGATTGATCGGTTTTTGCCAGTGCCATCGCTTGATTAATCGCTTTATAACTGGAATTGGATTTTGGGCTGTTTGATAAATACACCAATGCTTGTCCCAAAATGATTCGAGCTTCTGGCATGCCAATGGATTGCACGCTTCGTAAGGCGGTGTCTGCTATCAGCAACGCATTGGGGTTGGCAAGACCAATGTCTTCACTTGCCAAAATCACCAAACGTCGAGCGATAAAGGCAGGGTCTTCGCCTGCGGTGAGCATGCGGGCCATCCAGTAAAGACCTGCATCAGCGTCCGAGCCACGCACCGACTTTATCATGGCAGACACCAAATCATAATGCCCATCGCCTGACTTATCATAACGCACAAGGCTTGAACCTGCCACTGCCAGCACCTTGTCATCATTAATGATGATTGGTAAGTTGTGATGGTTATGATGATTGGTGTTAAAATCAGGATGAGACTGAATGGTCAGTTCTAACAAATTCAACGCTTTACGAGCATCGCCTTGTGATAATTGCAAAATGGCTTGGCAAGACTGTAGTTTAATGTTTAAATTTTTAAACATATCATCTTGAGTAATGGCTCGTTGCAAAACTAGCTGAATGTCATCATCGCTTAACAGCTCAAGCCGATATACCTGACAGCGAGACAGTAAGGCATTGTTGACACTAAATGACGGATTTTCGGTGGTTGCACCAATTAAGGTGATGTCGCCTGCTTCCACCGCACCCAGCAGGGCATCTTGTTGGGCTTTATTAAAGCGATGAATTTCATCGACAAACACCACAGGCGATTCACCAAACAACCCATCATTTTTTACCAATACTTCACGCAGTTCTTTCACCCCTGAGTTAATGGCGGACAGTGGGCGAAATGGACGACCGATGGCATCAGCAAGTAGCATGGCGATGGTGGTTTTACCAATGCCTGCTTCGCCATGCAAAATCATGGACGGCAGATAGCCTTGTGCCACGATACGGCGAATGGGGGCATCTTGTGCAAGTAGGTGGGTTTGTCCGATGACTTGGTCAAGTGACTTTGGGCGAATGCGTTGGGCTAGGGGGATTTGAGTCATGTGGTGTTAATGGGCTTGGGTGTTGGTGGTTAATAGGTAAGATGCTAATAAGCAAGATGTTAATAAGCAGGCAAGATAATATGATAAGATGTGGTCATGCCATTATTTTTATCATAGATTAACACATATTGAATTAAAAACCATTGAATTAAAAGCGTTTATTCATATCATTGATGATGTTCATAACCATGTTCATAACCATGTTGTTCATAACAAAGATGACATTCATACCACCATACCATGAAATGTGAGCAAACACTGATGTTTTCTTTAACCAGTCAGCAACAATCTTGTTCCAAGTCTCGTTCTTTGACCACAGGAGAAATTGCCATTGCCAAATCTGTATTTGGTGATGATTTAGATGTGTCCAGTGTGCAAATTAAGACCGCATGGTGGGTGCTCAAAAATTATGCGGTTTCGCCCAATGGCAATATTTATTTTCATCGAGATGATTGGATAGAAGATTTTAGCAACCAAAGTTTGAGTTTGCGAGCATGGCTGGTACATGAATTGACTCATGTTTGGCAAGTACAGCAAGGCATGGCGGTGTTTTATAAAGCGTTATTCAACCGAAAATACAGTTATGTGTTAAAGGCAGGCAAGCCATTTGTGAGTTATGGTGTTGAGCAACAAGCACGTATGGTGGAAGATTTTTATAAAAGACGAGAACGCCAACAAAACTGTGATGATTTGTTGGCGTGTATTCCGTTTTTATCTTAAGGTCATTGACGGTCTTCGATGTTTATGAATTCTCGTTTGGTTTCACCTGTATAAAGCTGGCGGGGACGGCTAATTTTAAAGGGGGCAGATTGCATTTCTAGCCAATGGCTGATCCAACCTGCTGTGCGTGCCAAGGCAAAAATCACCGTGAACATTGATGTTGGAATGCCCATCGCTTTTAGGATAATACCAGAATAAAAATCCACATTAGGGTATAGGTTGCGTTCAATAAAATAGTCATCTTCTAGGGCGATTTTTTCAAGCTTCATGGCAAGCTCAAGTTTGGGGTCATTGATGCCAAGTTCACCAAGCACTTGGTCGCAAGTCTCTTTCATGACTTTGGCTCGGGGGTCAAAATTTCTGTACACTCGATGGCCAAAGCCCATGAGTTTGACTTCTTTGCGTTTGACTTTTTCCATAAAGTCATCGACATTATCAACCGTACCGATTTCATCTAACATCTCAAGGACAGCTTCGTTAGCACCGCCATGTAAAGGACCCCATAGAGCGGTGATACCCGCTGCGATACAGGCATAAGGGTTTGCTCCTGTAGATCCTGCCAAACGCACGGTTGAAGTTGAAGCGTTTTGTTCATGGTCAGCATGCAAAGTAAAGATTTTATCCATCGCATTAACCAGCACAGGGTTGACTTTATATTGTGGGTCTGCAGGTGTGGCGAACATCATGTACAAGAAGTTCTCAGCATAACTAAAGTCATTGCGTGGGTACATGAATGGCTCACCTTTTGAGTATTTATAACTCATGGCGACTAAGGTTGGCATTTTGGCAATCAAACGAATGGCGGTAATTTCACGGTGACGTTCATCGCTGATGTCCAAATTGTCATGATAAAACGCTGATAATGCACCCACTACTCCCACCATGGTTGCCATGGGGTGAGCATCTCGGCGGAAGCCTTCATAAAACTTACGTAATTGCTCATGCACACCAGCATGGTGTTTGACTGTATCATAAAAATCATCTTTTTGTTGTTGTGTTGGCAGTTCACCATGGAGTAGGGCGTAGCACACTTCTAGATATTCTGCTTTCTCTGCCAGTTGGTCAATAGGGTAACCACGGTGCAACAGCTCGCCTTTGTTGCCATCAATAAACGTGATTTTTGATTCAACAGGTGCAGTGACTTTAAAACCGGGGTCATAAGACCAATAGCCAGCATCTTGTAAGGCGGAGATATCAAGCACAGGTCGCCCTAATGTGCCATTAATGATGGGCAACTCATATTCGTTGCCATCGACCAAAAGGGTTGCGTTTTTTTGTGATGTATTTGACATGATGTCTTGTCCTTTTTTCCATGAAGTCTATGGCGTCTGGGTCAGACGCTTGCATGTTTTAAACACACATAACGCCTGACTGACGCACATTGATGAATACTAACGATAAATACTAACCAGTCATCCCAATTTGCAAATGAAATGAATGGGCATGTGATGCTGGTGTTGATAACTGACTTTTTTAATGGCTGACATGCAAATGGCTGACTTGTAGAACTGGTTGTCATGATTGAATTTAATCAATTCATGATTGACTTTAATCAATAAAGGCTAATGATAATGGTTAATGACAAACAGATGCAAGAAATTTATGAATCAGCATTCATTCACGTTAACTTCAATCATTTTAACTTCAATCAGTTTAAACAACGTCATCATCAGTGATAAACGCACCATCATAACAAAAACTTGGCAATTTTGCAGTCATAATTAACCACCATTCTTGTTGTTTGGGAACAATTTATTTGTAATTATGGGGCAGGGCTTTTATAATAGCAAAGATTTTATTATCAGTGATCTGTTGATGCTGTTGATGACTTGTCCATCGCTTGCCTGATAGCCTGCTAAGTTGTTTTAAGCTAAGTTGTTTTAAGCTAAGTTGTTTTAATTAGTTGCTTTGTTTAGCCACTTTATTTGGCACTTTGTTTAGTTGTCTTATCAGTTAAGTTAAGTTATTTTCATCAGCCGTCTTGCTTATCCATTTTGGCTGAGTTGTTTTTAGTTGAGTCATTTTACTGGGTCGCTGTTAACCCCCTTTCATCATTACCATTTGCATCAAGTCAAAGATGCCTGTCTGTGTCAGAGATTGACATGTTGGCTGTCTTGATATTAAGCAAAAAGGATACCCACTGTGAAGAGTAACCGCCCCGTCAATCTCCAGCTTAGTCAGGTGATTAGCGTTAATGCCAAGTCTCCCATTGCCATCGCTTCTATTTTACACCGTATCTCTGGAGTCATTTTATTTTTACTCATTCCTGTCATATTGGTGATGTTACAAAACTCTTTGGCATCGCCAGCTTCTTTTGCTGCCACGTTTGATAATGTGCTGGTGCGTTTTGTGGCATGGGTATTTGTGGCATCAACCGCTTATCATTTTGTGATGGGCATCAAACATTTGTCGGCAGACATGGGCATGAACGAAGAGTTGCAGTCAGGGCGTACTGCGGCGGTGGTGAGTTTTGTTGTTGCGGCCATTTTGATTGTGGCTTCATTTGTATGGGTGATGTTCTAATGATTAAAAATAATTCAGGGACCAAAAGTGCCACAGGTTTGACAGGTTCAGGTCTGCGTGATTGGGTGGTGCAACGTGTCAGTGCAGTGGTGTTGGCGGTATATGGCTTGGTGTTGTTGGGGTTTTTCTTGTTTAATGGCACAATTAGCTATCTTGATTGGGTGTCGTTTATGATGAGTTTGCCCATGCGGGTGTTTAGTTTGCTTGCGATTTTGGCTTTGGCAGGTCATGCTTGGGTGGGGATATGGACGGTACTGACTGATTATGTTAAGTCTTCAGGATTGCGTTTGCTGTTACAATCTTTGATGATTTTGGCGGTATTGGTTTATTTATTTTGGGGCGTTATGATTTTTTGGGGGCTTTAAACTGTTTCTTGAAATCTAATTAAATCTATCTTATCATATACAAATGAATAGATTAATCAGTATCAACGAAGCTTCCAAACAACTTGGCGTGCCCATCTCAACATTACGCAGATGGGAACAAATAGGTGTGCTTGTTAAGGTAGCATTGCAATGACGGTTATTCGTGGACACATCATCCGACTTGACCCAACCAATAAACAAGCCACACATTTTAGCAAGGCCTGCGGTGTCGCACGTCTTGCCTATAACTGGGCATTAGCCGAGTGGCAAAAACAATACGAAGCAGACAAAAACTACCGTGATGAATGTCAAGCAAAAAGCATAACCATTGACGAAACCAAACTTCACAAACCATCACAAGGTAAACTAAGAAAACAACTTAATTCTATCAAGCGTGAACAATTCCCCTTTATGCTAGAAGTTACCAAATGCTCTCCACAACTTGCTATTATGCAGCTGGGCGATGCCTTTAAACGCTTTTTTAAGGGTGAAAGCAAATACCCCCAATTTAGAAAGAAAGGTGTCAATGACCGCTTTTCACTTTCCAACGACCAATTTAAACTTAAAAGTAAAAATAACAAACCACACATTCAAATCCCAAATTTAGGTTTGATAAGAATGCGTGAAAACTTACGCTTTGACGGTAAAATCCTATCCGCCAAAGTTTTTATTTTACCAAGGGCGGTAAATGGTTTGTATCAGTTGCCGTTGAACTTGATGAAATTAACAAACCATTAAACAAAACAGGTAAATCAGTCGGTTTAGACTTAGGCATTACCGATTTAGCCACACTA
>ERZ1023396.128-NODE-128-length-28147-cov-4.650221_pt1 | contig 28147 bp, 22 predicted proteins | sample MGYA00380504_ERZ1023396 | MGnify/ENA primary metagenome ERZ1023396 (study PRJEB33173, sample SAMEA4830410) | metagenome | study: EMG produced TPA metagenomics assembly of the PRJEB25223 data set...
GACGCCAAGAAGGGTGTGGAGCGGGTGCAGCGCTATCGCCTGGACCGCTTCTACACCCGTGGCCGGCTCAACGGCCCGGCCAGCATCGGCGGCGACTTCATGTTGCAGAACACCCTGCTATTCGCCGAGGCGCCACAGGACATCAAGGGTATCGGCACTTACACCAAGCGTTACGCCGATGGTTTCAAGACTGACGACGTCTGGGCCTACGTGAAGTCTGTGCGCCGCGTGCGCCGGATCTCGGGCAACGCCTGGATGGACCCGGTGGGCGGCCTGGACATCCTCGGGGACGATATCGACGTCTGGGACTCGCCGCCCAACTGGTACAAGAGCGTCAAGCTGATCGACAAGCGCTGGATCCTCGCCGTAACCGATACCCCGCAGACCGTCGGGGTTGGCGAGAAGGACCCGGTGGCCCAGTTCCCCTTGCAGGACGTGACCACGCCGCCGCACTGGAATCCCAATCCCAAGCTCGGCTGGCAGCCCCGCGAAGTCTGGGTGCTCGAGGGTACGCCGCCGGATGCCCATCCCTACGGCAAGAAGATCCTCTACGTGGATGTCCAGGCCAATCGTCCGTTGATGTCCGAGATCTACGACAAGAACGGCGAGTTCTGGCGCTTCCACCATATGCAGCAACAGTCGGTCACCGGTGAGGACGGCTACAAGGCGATCCTGCCGGTGCAGGGGCAGCAGATCGACTTCAAACGCCAGCATTCGACCAACTTCGTCTCGACCTACGTGGTCAACCGCAAGGGCGCCAAGGAGTCCGACTTCTCCCTGGGCAAGCTCGAGGCGGCCGGCAAGTGATTTCATCGTCGCCGGCCGGATGGCCGGCGACTCCAGCTCAACAGGAGTCAGCAATATGAACCCTTCCAATCTGCCGACGCAGGAGTGGCCGGCCGAGCCCAAGGTGCAGTTCGGTCCCTGGGCCTGTGAACCACCTCTGGACGATGAGTCCGAGGCTTTTCGCCAGAGTCTGCGCCAGTTCGCCACCAAGGTGATGCGGCCTATCGGCCAGGAACTGGATCGGCTGAGTGCCGAGCAGGTGGCAGCCAAAGGCTCGCGCCTCTACGAGTTCTTCAGTCAGTACGACAAGCTGGGTATCAGCCTGGAACTGCTGTTCAGCCTCAGCGATGAACAACGTGCAGTGATGTTCCCGATCCTCTTCGAAGAGCTTGGTTGGGGAGATGCGGGGCTGGCTATTGCGGCCGCAGCGCGCATGCTGCCCTTCTACATGGCGGCGAAGATGGGTAACCAGTTCGTGCTCAAGGAGTACTCCGAGCAGTTGATCGGCTGCTGGGGAATTACCGAGCCGGACCACGGCACGGACTCGCTGGACGTCAGCCAGCAACTGTTCCATTCCCAGGGTCGTTACGGCCGCCCCAATTGCACGGCGCGGGTCAGCGACGGCCATATCGTCATCAATGGTCAAAAGGCCGCCTGGGTCTCCAATGGCAGCATCGCCGACCTCTGCGTGCTCTATTGCGCTGCCGAGACCGCGAATGGCCCTGATCCGCAGCACGGCTTCTGCGTGGTGGTACCGACCCACCTGCCCGGGGTTTCCCGTGGCAAGCCGCTGGAAAAGATCGGCCAGCGCGCACTGCCGCAGGGCGAGCTGTATTTCGACAACGTCAAGGTCAGCATCGACCACCTGCTGGCCGGGCCGGAGGATTTCAAGCGCGCGGTCTACGCCATCCATACCGATGCCAACCTGCTGATGGGCGCAACTTTCAGTGGCGTGGCGCGCTCTGCCTATGACCATGCCCTGGCCTATGCCCACGAGCGTAAGCAGGGCGGCCTGCCGATCATTCGCCACCAGGACGTGGCACGACGTCTGTTCCACATGCTGCGCAAGGTCGAGTCTGCCCAGGCATTGACCCGCCGTGTCGCCCGTTTCAATGCCTTCGAGCCGGTGCCTGCCTTGCAGGCCGCCATGCTGGCCAAGGTCACCGCTACCGAGCACGCCTTCGAGGTCGCCAGCGATGCGATCCAGATGTTCGGTGGCAATGGCCTGACCTGCGAGTACCCGGTTGAGAAGATCTTCCGCGATGCCCGGGCCTCGATGATCGAGGACGGCTGCAACCAGGTGCTGGCGATCAAGGGCGGCTACAACCTGATCAACCCGGAGTGGCTGTGATGAGCTGGAGCGTGAACGTGGAACTGGACCGGCAACTGGTCCGCAATGCCCGGCAGAACGCCTACGTGATCGGCGTTGGCATGACCCGCTTCGGCAAGCACCTGGGCCGTAGCCTGAACAGCCTGGCGCGCGAGGCAATCAAGCAGGCACTGGACGATGCCGGCATCGAAGCCGGCCAGCTCAACGCCGCCTGGATGGGCACCGGCGCCGCGCCGGTCATCACCGGGCAGGTGTGCATCGCCGGCGAGGCGGTGCTGCGCGGGCTGGGGGTAGGGCGCATTCCGGTGGTCAATGTGGAAAACGCCTGCGCGACGGCCTCCACGGCCTTCCAGCAGGCCTGCACCATGGTGACCCACGGGCTTTACGACATCGTGCTCGCGGCCGGCTTCGAGAAGCTCTATCACGACGACAAGGTGCGCACTTTCTCCGTGTTCGATGGCTGCGTGGACGTGGATGAGCAGGACGCCGTGCTCGGCTTCCTGCGGGAGGGCATCCGTCGCTCCGGGGCTCAGGTCGACCTCGCCCAGGCTGGCAAGGACCGATCGCTGTTCATGGATATCTATGCCACCTGGGCACGCGACTACCTGGCCATGGCCGGTGGCGAACCACGCCATCTGGCGATGGTCACGGCGAAGAACTCCCGGCATGGCGCGCTCAATCCACGCGCCCAGTTCCAGGATGTGCTGACGGTCGAGCAGATTCTCGCCGCGCGCAAGATCGCTGATCCGCTGACCCTGCCGATGTGTTCGCCCATCGGCGATGGCGCGGCGGCGGCAGTGATCGTCTCCGAGGCGGCGTTGAAGCGCCTCGTGGCACGGCAACCCATCCGGGTCGCCGCATCGATGATCGTCAGCGGCTCCGACTACGTCGATGAGGACATGCCGGAAGTGGCCCGTTGGGCCGCCGACCTGGCGTACCAGGCGGCCGGAGTAGGCCCGCGTGATCTCAGCCTGGTGGAGCTGCACGATGCTTCCTCCGCGTCCGAGCTCATGTACTACGAGAGCCTGGGCCTCTGCGGACGTGGCCAAGGCGTGGCCCTGCTGGAATCCGGCGCGACCGAGTTGGGTGGACGCATCCCGGTTAGCGTGTCGGGCGGCCTCAACCGCAAGGGGCACCCCATCGGCGCGACTGGTCTGGGCCAGGTCTTCGAGCTGGTCGAGCAGTTGCGTGGCAATTGCGGTGCGCGCCAGGTCGGGGGGGCCCGCGTCGGGTTGGCTGAAAACGGCGGTGGATTCATCGGCGCGGATGCCGCGGTGATGAGCATGACCGTACTGACCCGCTAGGAGGACCCCATGCAGAACAACGCTTCACTGATCCTGGCGAACGTGATCCGTCGCAAGGTCGAAGAAACCCCCGATCTGGATGTGCTGACCTTCGTCCATGTCGATGCTGATCAACAGTTGCGTGACTGCACCCGCAGTTATCGCCAGCTCTGGGAGAACGGCCAGCGCATCGCCGCCGGCCTGGACGACGAGGGCATGGCCCAGGGCGAGGCATTCGCCCTGATCATGTTCAACCACCCCGAGTTCGTCGAGGCCATGGTGGGTTCGTCCATCGCCAACACGGTCTTCGTTCCCATCGATGCCCGTGCGAGTGGCGACAAGCTGCAGTACCTGCTGTCCTTCTCCGGCTGTCGCGGTGCCATAGTCGCCGACCATGCGCTGTCGGCTGTCCTCGAGCTGGTGGATGCCCTGCCGCAGTTGCAGTGGCTCTGGGTGCTGGACACTGGTGGCGACGCTCACGAGTGGCGTGCGCCTCCGAAGGTGCGCGTACGCGCCCTGCAGGATGTGCTGGAAGATCGTGTCCCGGATCTTGCCGTTCGGGCAACGGATCTGCGGCAACCGATGCAGTTGCTGTTCACCTCCGGCACTACCGGGAATCCCAAGGCCATCGTGGCCCCCTATGCGCGCTTCGCGGCCATCGCCGGGCTAGGCGAACAGGTGGGATTGCGCCCTGGCGACCGACCCTACACAGGGCTGAGCCTGACTCACGCCAATGCCCAGTGCATCACCTTGGGCAATGCGCTGTACCTGGGGTTGCGCGCGGTAATCAGCCGGCAGTTCACCAAGTCTCGTCTGTGGGAGATCCTGCGTCGTCACCAATGCACGGTCTTCAACTTGCTGGGTGGCATGACTACCGCCGTCTATTCCGAGCCGCCGCGCCCGGACGACGCCGACAACCCGGTTCGCTACGTGTTCAGCGCGGGCATGCCGGCCAGTATCTGGAAGGATTTCGCGGCGCGCTTCAACGTCGAGATTTTCGAGTTCTACGGAACGGCGGAAGGGGGCCTGACTCTCAATCCCCCAGGCGCTGGTCCCATGGGCTCGATCGGCAAGCCGCCGTCCCATCTCAGCTGCGCAATCCTGGATGAGGAGGGGCAGGAGCTGCCAGCGGGCCTGCGCGGGGAAATCTGCTTCCGTGCAGCATCGGGCGACGACCATCCCCCCGTGGCCTACCTGAACAACCCGGAGGCTTCCGCAGCGAAAACCTGTGGTGGCTGGTTCCACTCTGGCGACATCGGACACAAGGACGAGCAGGGCTGGGTGTACTTCGACTACCGCGACGGCAGTGGCATCCGCCGTAACGGCGAATTCATCGACCCGGCGCAGATCGAGAAGGTGATCGCCGAAGCCGATGAGGTCGCCGACGTGTTCGTCTACGGCCGCGGCACGCCGGCGTGTGCGCCAGGCGAAAAGGAAATCGTCGCCGCCGTGGTCCAGGCGCCAGGTCGCGCCCTGGACATTCGCCAGCTGCTGGCGCATTGCGCCCGCCACCTGCCGCGCAACCTGATCCCCAGCCACGTGCAGCGGGTCGATGAAATTCCCAAGACCGCTTCGGAGAAGCCCCTCGAGCGCGTGCTGCGCGAGCAGCTCGAATGCGAACTGGCGGCGCAGGCGGTCTTTTCCAGCAGATCACAACAACAAGCGTGAAACCGGAGAACAAGAAATGTCCGATATCAAAGTCGTGGTGTATGGCGCCAGTGGTTACACCGGGAAGCTGATTTCCCGCCATCTGGCCGGGCGCAACATCCCCTTCATTGCGGCTGGGCGCAGCGCGGCGAAGATCCGTGAGCAGCTCGCTACGCTGCCGGAGCTCAAAGACGCTCGCTACGAGGTAGCCGAGGTAGCGAACGAGAAGGAGGCGCTGAGCGCCTTCCTGGAAGGCAAGAGTGTGATCTACAACACCGTCGGCCCGTTCATGCAGTTGGCCGAGCCGGTAGTCCAGGCGGCCCTGGAGGCCGGCTGCCATTACCTGGACAGCACCGGCGAGCAGGACTGGATGCTGTTCCTGCGCGAGCGTTATGCCTCGGCGTACGCCGAGCGCGGACTGTTGCTGATACCGGCCCTGGCCTTCATGTGGGCTTCCGGCCACCTGGCGGCGGAAGTCTGTCTGGAAACCCCGGGAATCGATACCCTGGACCTTGTCTATGTGACGCGCGGTTCTCTGCCTTCGGTGAGCTCGACCCTGTCCTTCCTGCGCATGTGCTGCCAGCCGCAGTACCACCTGGCGCAGAAGCAGCTGGTGCCCTGGGAGCCGGCGACTGCGTACCAGGCGGTGGCACCGACCTTCCACCAGGTGCTCGATTGCCTGCCGTGGAGCGGCGGCGGTGAGCCGGTGTGGTACGTCGACGATCCGCGCGTGCGCAACTGCAGCATGCTGGTGAACTTCGGCAATCCGCAGGTGATGAGCAATGTGTTGAAGCTGGCGCGCGAGTTCAACGATGTACACAAGCACAAGTCGCCGGAGGAGCAGGAAGCCGTCACCAACGGCTGGGGCCATGAGTGGACACCCAGTGAGCCCCCTCGCGAGAACCCGGACCTCTGCCGTGCAGTGATTTCCTGCCACGGTAGCGGGCCGATAAGCCAGTCGACGGTCATCCTCCAGGGCAACTGCGGCTACGAGCAGGCGGGGTCGGTGGCCGTTGCCGGGATCGAGCGCATTCTGTCCGGGGACTTGACCGCGGCCGGCTTCGTCAGCCCGGCGAAGGCCTTTGGTGCGCGCTATCTGCTGGCAGCCATGGAGCGTGACGGTTTGGCCAAGGTGATCGTGCGCCACTGGTCGCTTTGGACTTTTGCGGCGTGAGTGAACCCGCTCACGCCGTTTTTTTTGCTGGTCATTCGCGCAGGACGATTCTTTTGAATGGTGGTAGCGAACGCGTCATTGGGCTGGCGCGCAAAGCATGCTCCTGCGGGCGGTGATTCCACCCTGCAGGAGATTTCCAGGAAATTTTGCGGCTGATGGCTCAGCCCGAGCCCTTGTCGCAGACGAGCTTTTCGCGGCGGGCCTTGTCAATGGCATGCACCCGGTCGCTCACATTCAGCTTGGCGAAGAGCTTCTTGAGGTACCACTTCACGGTTTCCGCCGAGATATTCAGGGCCTGGGCGATGCGCTTGTTCGGCATGCCCTGCACCAGTAGCTCGAGGATGTCCTGTTCGCGGCCACTGAGGTTGTACTCGGTGTGCTGCCGGGAGGGTTGTGCCTGACGAGCCTGCTGGAATCCCCCGAGGATGTTGGCCAGATGCTCTTCCAGGGCTGGGGTGGACAGCTTGCCCGCCATCGCTTGCAGCATCTGCTGCGATTGCAACCCCTCGTCGCAGACGCTGCGGATCATCTGGCAGCGCGCGCTGACCTCCAGGAGTTGCCTCAGCGCGTCGGGCCAATCGGGATCGTCCAACTGGTATAGCGCCAGGCAACGCAGCAGGCGCACCTTGATGAAGTAGTCCAGGCGCAGCTCCGCTGTCAGGCCTGAGAGTCGATCCAGCTGGTCCAGGGCTTCCGGGGCATCCCCTTCGTTCAGCGCACAGCGGGCGCGCGCGAGGAGGGCGAGGACGGGAATGTCGAAGGTGCTCCCCATCGCTGCCGGCGTCAGCGGTGCGTCATACGAGGCCGCCAACTGCTCCAGCTGGGTCTGCAATCGCCTCGCTCCCTGCGGATCGCCGGCCAGCAACAGCAGGCGGATGCGTTCGGCCAAGGCGGCGGCGACAGGCCGGTGCAGGTCCGTGCTCTGGCCAAAGAGGCGCAGGCGCTCCAGCAGTTCGTGGGCGGCATCGTCGTTGCCTTGCAGGTGTTGCAGGCGCGCCCCGGCCAGGAGGGAGCGGATATAGCTCTCGAAGAATACCCGTTCGTTCATGACCTCCAGTCGGCCACTGAGCAGGGCCTTCAGGGCGCCCAGGTCGTTGCTTTCGTAAAGCGATTCGGCCAGGTAACCCGACACCACGCAGGAGGGGGCGGAGCGCCTGCCAAAACTCTCGTCCAACCGCTGCAGTGCTTCGCTGAGGCTACTGCTCGCCTTGGCGAGGTTGCCCTTAAGGAACTGGACCCAGCCGATGATGGATTGCCGGTAGGCGTAGGTGAAGCCGCGCGTGGCGCTGGGCGGTGGTTCGGGGTGGTGGACCAGGATGTTGGGCACGTCGTCGAAGCGCGAGGCGGTGGCCAGGGCGTAGATCAGCGCGTTGCAGGCGACGCCGTTGTGGTAGATGTCGCCACTGGGCGGCCAGTGGTTGAGTAGTTCGAGGGTGGACAGGCTGTCGCCGCTGAGTGCGTCGAAGGTGCGCAGGCAGACCTGGTACTCGAAGGCACTGATACCACCCACGATGCCAACGGCCTGATTCAGCTCGTGCAATTCCTGGCGTGCATTCTGGAGGTGGAGCCCGCCCAGTACCATGGCCCAGAAGCGCGCAACGCGCAGATGCCAACGGCGGGCGAGCTCTGCTGCAGGCACTTTGTCGGTCCAGGCCAGGATGGTGTTGAGGTCGCCGGTTGCCAGCACGTTCATGACGCAGCGGTCGATTAGGTCATAGGCACGCTCTTCACCCTCGGAGGCCAGGGCATGTTGTACGGCCTCGACGAGATGGCCTTTGCGTTCGAACCACAGGCTGGCGCGGTAGTGGAAGGAAGGCAGGTCGATGGCGTTGAGCTCGCTCTTGCACTCGCGCAGGAAGGACGAAAGGCTGGGGCGGGTCTGGGCGCTTTCCGTGTCCAGCCAACGCTGCGCCCGCTGGTGCAGGTCGCCAAGGCTTGCCACCACGCGCTTGGCGAGACGTTGCCGGAGGTGCTCGCTGAACAGGGCGTGGAAGCGATACCACTGTTCGTCGTGGTCCAGCGGCACCAGCAACAGGCCATCTGCAGCCAGGCTTTCGAGCATGTGCTGGGCATTCCTGACGCCCAGCACCTCCTCGCAGAGTTCCACGTTGAACCGATCCAGCACGGAAAGCCGCAGCAGCAGGTCCTGGGTGTCCCGGGGCAGGTTGCTCAGGGTGCTCTCCAGGATGGTTTCCGCCAGGGGATAGAGGCCTTTGTTCCAGTCCGCCAGGTCCGGATCCTTCAGCTCGTTGGACATCGCCAACATCTGGATACCGGCGATCCAGCCTTCGGTGGCCTCGAACAGGGCCCGGCAGGATTCGGCGCTCACCGGGATCGCCATGCGCTCGGCGAGGAAGGCCTGGGTTTCGCTTTCGGAGAAACGCAGGCTGCGGACATTGAGCTCGTTGCCACGGCTCTTCTGGCGCGGCTCCTCCAGGCACGCGGGCAGTTCGGTGCGGGAGGTGATGACCAGGTGGAAGTTGGCGGGCGCGTATTTCACCATGCGGCCAAGCAGTTCATGAATGCGCGGATTGTCTATGCAATGGTAGTCGTCGAGGATCAGGTAGAGCTCGTGCTCGAACTCCGCGAGCACGTTGACCAGCACGGTCAGGAAGTTGTCCAGGGACTCCGGACGCCCGCGCTCATAGGTGTCCATCAGTTGCTGCGGGACCGGGCAGTCGGCCTGCTTCAGGGCCGCGACCCAATAGCCGAGGAACTGGCTTTCTTCACTGTCGCTTTCGTCCAGGTTGATCCAGCCGACCTTGTGCCCCTGCTCGATCAGGACCTTTCGCCATTGCGTCAGCAGGGTGGTCTTGCCGAAGCCTCCGGGTGCTCGAAGATGGATCAGGCGTTGGTAGGCCACGTTGTTCAGACGATCGAGCAGACGCTCGCGCAGCAGTGGGGCTTGGTGGTAACGCGGGGGCAGGAGCTTGGTGATCAACACGGATTGGGGGCCTGCTTATTCTTGTTGTGGTTGGTGCAGCAAAGTGCGCCAACCACTTTAACGCAAGCTCTGGAGCGAGCACAGGTAGCGCTAGAACTGTTCGGTAGCGAGTTCGTAAAGGCAGGCCGCACCACCGCGCAGACAGGCGCTCAGCCCTTCGATGCGCGGCAGCAGGCGCTCGAAGTAGAAGTTGGCGGTGGCCAGCTTGGCCGAGTAGAAGTCAGGGTCAGCGGCAAGATTGGCCTGGGCGGCGCTGGCCATCTTCGACCAGAGGTAGGCGTAGGTCACGTAACCGAACAGGTGCAAGTATTCCACCGACGCCGCGCCGACCTGGCGCGGGTCAGCCGCGGCCCGGTCAGCTATCCAGCGGCTGACATCCTCCAGTTCATTTACAGCCGCCAGCAGCGCATCGCGATGCTCCACGTGGGGCTCAGCTGCGTGCCGGCGGATCTCGCTCAGGAAACCATCCACCGCCTTGCCACCATCGCCGAGGACCTTGCGGCCTAGGAGGTCAAGGGCCTGGATGCCATTGGTGCCTTCGTAGATCTGCGCAATGCGCACGTCACGCACCCGTTGCTCCTGGCCCCATTCGCGAATGTAGCCGTGGCCGCCGAATATTTGTTGGCCATGCACGCAGCTCTCCAGGCCGGTGTCGGTAAGAAATGCCTTGGTCACTGGTGTGAGCAGTGCCACGCGGGTGTCTGCTTCTGCGCGCTGCTCTCTAGTGACGCCATGCTTGGCGATGTCCAGTTGGGCTCCAACGTAGGTAGCCAGAGCCCGGCCGCCCTCAGTCAGGGCTTTCATGGTCAGCAGCATGCGGCGCACATCGGGGTGATGGATGATCGGGTCGGCGACTTTGTCCACGGCAATCGCGCCACTGGGGGAGCGGCTCTGGAGGCGCTCCTTCGCATAGGCCACGGCAGTCTGATAGGACGCATGGGCGCAGCCGACTCCCTGGATACCGACGGTCAGGCGTTCGTAGTTCATCATGGTGAACATGGCCGCCAGGCCTTTGTTCGCCTCGCCAACCAGCCAGCCGGTGGCACCGTCGAAGTTCATCACGCAGGTGGCCGAGGCCTTGATGCCCATCTTGTGCTCGATGGAACCGCAGGACAGGGCGTTCCGCTCGCCCAGGGAGCCGTCGGCCGCGACCATCACCTTGGGCACCAGAAACAGGGAGATGCCTTTCGGGCCCGCAGGAGCGTCCGGCAGCTTGGCCAGTACCAGGTGGATGATGTTTTCGGTCAGGTCGTGCTCACCGCCGGTGATGAAGATCTTGGTGCCGCTTATCCTGTAGCTGCCATCGGCCTGGGATTCGGCCCGGGTGCGGATAAGGCCGAGGTCTGTGCCGGCGTGGGGTTCGGTCAGGCACATGGAGGCGGCCCAGACGCCTGCATAGATGTTCGGCAGGTACTTTGTCTTCAGTTCTTCACAGGCATGGGCGTCGATGGCCAGGGAGGCACCACTGCTCAGCACCGAGTACAGGGCGAAGCTGGAGTTGGACCCATGGAGCATTTCCTCGACATGCACCGCGAGCATCTTGGGCATGCCCAGGCCGCCGAAGGCTGGATTACCGGTGAAACCGATCCAGCCACCGTCGGCATAGGTGGCGAACGCCTCGCGAAAGCCGGAAGGGGTTGTCACCACGCCGTCGCGCCACTGCGCGCCTTCCTCGTCACCACTGCGGTTGAGAGGGGCGAGCACTTCGCCGGCCAGCTTGCCGGCCTCTTCCAGCACCGCGCCGGCGATGGCCTCGTCCAGCGAACCTTCCAGTTTCGGGAAACTTGCCCAGAGGGCGCCCGCGTTGAAGACATCGGTGAGGAGGAAGTTGATGTCGCGTAAAGGAGCTTTGTAGCTGTTCATCGCCTTGTCTCAAAGGTGGGTTGGGTGGCAGTCAGATGGCGCATGAGTGCCGCGCAGCGTTGCCGTTCATCCAGCGGATAACTCGCCAACCAGAGCGGCAGATGCTCGAAAAGCTCCAGCGCCGGAGCATCGACTTGCCCGGGGGCTGCGAGTCCCGCGGCGCACAGCAGGGAATTGAGCTGTTGCCGAAGTTGCTGGCGGAGTCGATCGATGGCGAGTCGCTGGTTTGGTTTCAGGCATCCGGTTTCGCGGGTCGCCAATTGGAAGTGCAGGGGATGCGACTGGTGAAGCGAGACCAACCCCTGGACTACCACCTGCAGGGTGGCAGCGGGGGATTCCCGGCGATAGCGGCGGTCGAACAACGACAGCATTGCCATGTAATGCTCTTCGATGAACTCCAGCAGCAGCTCTTCCTTGCTCGAACAGTGGTTGTAGAGCGAGCCGGCGGTGAGTTCGAGGTGGCTGGCCAGTTCGCGCAGGCTGACCTGGGCGAAGCCGCGTTCGGCGAACAGCTGGAGGGCTTTTGGCCGGTTGCGTGCGAAGCGCGAGCCGGTGGGTGTCGAGGTGGGTTCCATGCACTTGGCTGTGCTCATGTTTCAGGCACCTTTGATGCGGGCCTGGTCCAGGCCGGGTGACGCTGATGCGCAGGCGAGACGCGCCGAAGGAGCCGTCAGGGAGCTCGAGATTCGTGTCGTGGGCTGAATCTCGGCGAACTCCCTGACCGGCTCCATCAGACGCGTTCGAAGATGACGGCGATCCCTTGTCCGCCGCCGATGCACATGGTGGCCAAGGCAAATCGGCCCTTGATCCGCTGAAGTTCATGGACTGCCTTGGTGGCGATGATGGCGCCGGACGCGCCTACCGGATGACCCAGGGAAATGCCTGAGCCATTGGGATTCACCTTGTCCGGATCGAACCCCAGTTCCCTGGCAACTGCGCAGGCCTGGGCGGCAAAGGCTTCGTTGGATTCGATGACATCGATATCATCCACCCTCAGGCCAGCGCGCTGGAGCGCCAGACGCGTTGCCGGAATGGGGCCGAGTCCCATCAGTGTCGGTTCGACACCCGCGTGGGCGTACGTCACGAGCCTGGCCAAGGGACGCAGATTCAGATCCTTCACCGCATCGCCGGTGGCCAGGAGCAGGGCGCTGGCACCGTCATTGAGTCCCGAGGCATTGCCGGCGGTGACCGTGCCACCCTCGGAGAAAGCCGGTTTCATCTTCGCGAGCTGTTCCAGGGTCACCTCCGCGCGTACATGCTCGTCCACGTCGAATTGGGTTACGCCTCTGCGGGTCTGGAGTTCCACAGGAACTATCTGGCTGTCGAAGCGCCCTTCGGCAATGGCCCGAGCGGCTCGCCGCTGGCTTTGCAGGGCAAGTTCGTCCTGATCTTCCCGAGTGATGCCGTACAGTCTGGCCACATTCTCCGCCGTGATTCCCATGTGGATGCGGTGCAGCGGGTCATGAAGTACGCCGAGCATGAAGTCCAACATCGGCGTGTCCCCCATGCGCGCGCCCCAACGTGCGCCCGGTACCAGGTAGGGCGCCTGACTCATGGACTCGGCGCCACCGGCGATGGCGATCCGCCCATCACCCAGCAACAGACCCTGGGCGGCGCTGACGATGGCCTGCAGGCCGGAGCCGCACAGGCGGTTGACCATGAAGGCCGGCGTTTCTTTGGGAATGCCGGCCTGCAGGGCCGCTACACGGCTTATGTAGGCATCCGCGGGGCAGGTGGGGATGACGTTGCCGAACACCACGTGCTCCACCCACTGCGGGTCGCAGCCCGCGCGCGACAGGGCCGCCTGGGCGACCAGCGTGGCGAGGCGAGCGGGTGGCGTGTCCTTCAGGGTTCCGCCGAAGGTGCCGATGGCGGTGCGAACTGCGCTGGCAACGAATATCTCGGGACTGTTCATCGTCGATGTTCCTGGCTGGGGGTGGGGGCAGGATTCCGGGAGAGGCCTTTGGCCACCTGCCCTGGATACTCAGTAGCGGCGCAGAAAGTGGATGAATAGCAGGCTGTAGAGCACGTCGCCAAGCAGTAGCACTGGCAGTTGCCAGCCGATGTTCCCGGCCAGCCAGTGGATGAAGATCGTCAGCGAGGCGAAGGCTTTGCCAACTGCGCCGAGGACGATGTACGGCCGGCCGCGTACGGGATTGATTGCGGCGAAGAAGTATGCGATCCCGAAGGTCGCGACGAGTGCAAGCGCGAGGTCGCGCATCGCCAGGTTGCTGCCGCTGGAGCTATCAAGATGGAGCAGCACGCCGAGTTGGGTGTTCAGGAACAGAAAACCAAGTACGACGGACCAGTTGAAGAGGGCGGCAGTGCCCATGAGCCAGCGAGCATGGGTGATCATTCTGGGAATTCCCGACGGTAAGAAGAAGGCACGGTCCGGGCGATACGGCGGGCGTGCTCTTGTTGTCAATGTTGCCGATTGGCCCGGAAGGCATCAGCGGTGTCCGGGGCTGACTGGACACGACCATAGGGCAGCCCCGACCTCCGACTTTCCGGCCAGATCAGTTCGCCGACGACTGCAGGGCGGCGGTGAAGGGCTCGATGTAGTCCACGAAAAGCTCCTCCAGGGGCGTGCCCTTGAACTCCGGCAGGTACAGTCCGTTCCAGTTGGCCCAGAGCGGCATGCCCTCAGGCTGCTCGGTCGCGGCGACGCCAATGCCGAGGATGGTTTTCATGGGGCCGTCAGGAGCGGCGTTGTAGGCTGCCTTCCATTCAGCGCCATTCATGTACTTGCGCTCGACTGCGCGGCCCAGTACGCGCTCGCGAACATCGAGCAGCTCGTTCCAGGAGCAATAGGCGGTAGCGGCCACGGGGCAGATAGCATTACGTGAAGCGGGATGGGCCAGTACATGGGGAATGATCCGGCCGACATCCTTGCCCGTGGACCAGGAGAATTTCTGGTCGCCGTCACCCATGATCCCCACGGGTTCCTGCATGTAGTACTCGGGCCAGAGCCCGGCGGGAATGATGGTGTAATCCAGGCCTGCCATCTCGATCATCCTCTGGATGAAAACCTTCTGGCGAGCGATCCGGCTATGCACGGTGAGCGTGGGTTGGCGGGACTCCCACTCATAGATGAAACCGAATTCGGAGGGTACGAAACGCTCCACGCCAGCTGCTCGTGCAGCGTAGATCAGCGGGTACTGGGATTCGGTTGCATAAAGCGGCACGCAGGAAACGAGGTAGTCGGTTCCTTCCAGCGCCGGAACCAGTTCTTCGACGTTGTTGATATCCGCTGAGCGCAACTCGACTCCACGCTCCTGCCAATCCGCCCACTTCTTCTGCTTCTCCTCGGTGGTCAGCATGAGACCGGACGAGGACTTTTCGCGGAGATTGCCTTCGCGAAGCAGTACGCGAACGTTGAACAGATCCTGTGCCAGAAGCTCCTCGACGCAGGCGCTACCCGCCACGCCTGTAGCCGAAAAGACCGTTACTGTTTTTCTTGTCATGGAGAAGATCCTTGGGGTGGCATCAAACGAAGCAAACCTGATTGCGCGCACTCCAAGGGTAGGGAAACCGGCGCCAATCACATCCCCCTCAGCCGGGGGGAATGTGGGGGGAGGTGCTGTAAACCGGGACTCAGAGGTTGTCCCGGTAGAAGCTCTGCAACTGCTCGATGGCCTGGGCGACCGCGTCCGGCTGATCGTAGAGGTCGTAGTGGCTGGCTCCCTCGACCACCCGAATATGCTTGTGCGCCGAGCGCGCGCGATTGAACAGCTCGAAACCATCGCGATAGGAGCCGAAGCCACCGGGCACGCTGCCGACAATCACCTGCAGCGGCTGGGTCAGCAGTTGCTCGGCCAGGTGGAAGGCATCGAAGCCAACGGCCGGGGCGCAGCCGGACAGAAGCAGGCGATTGGGGGAGTGACCATGCTGTCCCCGTGGTGTGCGGTAGTACTCGACGGCCTGAACGATGTCGATGTCGGTGATGCCGGCCTGGAGAAGCGCCTCCACCGAGTCGGGGATGTAAGTGGTGATAAAAGGCTCTGCGCCACGAGCTTCGGCGGTACGCAGCTGGGCGATGGCGTCCAGCGTTCTCAGCGCCGCGTCCGAACTGTGATCGCCCTCGCGCATGAGGCGGCCATAGTTGGCCGGCACCACGGTTCCCAGTGCCTTGATACGGCGTTCCGTCATGGTTGCACTGGCCGCGTAACCGCCTCCGCCACAGATACCCAGGGCGCCGATACGGTTTTCGTCCACATAGGGCAGGGTAACCAGGTGGTCCACCGCACAGCGGAAATCCTCGATGCGGGTGGCAGGGTCTTCCAGGTAGCTCGGTTCGCCGTCACTGGCGCCCTGGAAAGACGCATCGAATGCCAGGGCCACATAACCCAGCTCGGCAAGTTTGCTGGCGTAAAGGCCGGATGTCTGCTCTTTGCAACTGCTGATGGGGTGCGCGCAGATGATGGCCGCGTAGCGTTTCTGCGGATCGAAGTCCGCGGGCAGGTAGAGATCGGCGGCGACTTCCAGTTGGCGGTTCTTGAAGGTGATGGCCTGTTTCATGGGCGTTTCCCTGGTGGGTTGGACATGACGCACAGGCTATAGATGGAGCGTTCTGTTGATTAGTCGCTAAAATCCGAACGAACACATTAGACGTGCTAATGAATGACTTCCGAAAACCTGAATGACCTGAATGCCTTCATGGCAGTCGCTCGTGCTCGCAGTTTCACTCGGGCGGCGGGCGAACTGGGCGTATCGCAATCCGCCCTGAGCCAAACCATTCGCGCGCTGGAGGCACGTCTCGGCATCCGCCTGCTGACCCGCACCACCCGCAACGTTGCACCGACCGAGGCGGGTGAGCGTTTGCTGGCCGTCATCGGCCCGGCCCTGGAAGACATCGAAGCCGGGCTGGAGACCCTCAGTGAGTTGCGTGACAAGCCGGCCGGCACTGTCCGTATCACTGCCGACGAGTTCGCTGTCGGAACGGTACTTTGGCCTGCCATCAAGCCATTTCTCGCCGAGTACCCCGACATCCGCGTGGAACTGAATACCGACTACGGCCTCAACGAGATTGTTGGTGAGCGTTTCGATGCCGGTGTACGCCGTGGTGGGCTGATTGCCAAAGACATGATTGCCATGCCGATCAGCCCGGATATCCGCATGTTTGTTGTTGGCTCGGTCGAGTACTTCACCGTTCATTCCAGGCCACGCAAACCCCAAGACCTTACCAGCCACAACTGCATCAATTTGCGCTTACCGGGAGGCATTTTCCCCTGGCGATTCACGAAGGGGGGGCGTGAAATCAGCGTACGAGTAGAGGGGCAGGTGGTGTTCAGCAGTATCTTGCCTATTCTCGACGCGGCGCTGGCAGGCTGTGGCCTGGCGTATCTGCCTGAGTCTATGGTCCAGCCGCATCTCGACGATGGGTGTCTGCAGGCTGTGCTGGTCGAGTGGGCACCAAACTTTGGCGGTTATCACCTCTACTACCCGAACCGCCGACAGGCCTCTCCCGCCTTTGCCTTGTTGGTAGAAGCCCTGCGTTATCGGAGGTAAAGCTGTTGGCAGTCTTCAAACAGGTGCTCACTTCCAGCCTGCTTCGCCAGCCTGATTGTAAGTAGACAATTGAGTGTCCGTATATGGCCGGTTTTTGCCTGTTGTGGATAGCAGTTCGTGGTCTTCGTCGGTGGGAACGCGTGGAATTGGCCAAGCAGTAGGCCTGCGGGCTTCCACCTTCCAAGATGGGGAGATCGCTCAGCATCACCCTGGGTACTCCATTGCGCATCAATCTGCCGGAACGGCTCGTACAGCGTGACCATGTCGCCCTGCACCATGATTTCGAGCGGCGTACGCCCATTGAAGAACTCGTTGCGGTTCTCCATCGAGGGGAAGCCGTAGTCGTTGGCGGGGCCGCCGAACACCAAACGCAAGACCGCGTGAATATTCAGCACAAGGCTGATGCGCTGCATCTGATCGGCGTCCAGGCTCACTGCCGGGGCTGAATGCTTCTGGCTGGCACGGTTATAGGTGCTGCGGGAAATCCGCAGTACCTGGCAAGCCTGCTCGCAGGAGACCTTCCACTTGTCCAGGATATTCAGTGCTGCAGGCAGGTCGGCTGTGCATTGGCTTTTCGAAAGGTCCTGAGCTTGGATTGCTGCTGCCGTCAGGGAGAGCCCCTCGATTCTATGTCGAGGCAGATTTGACATATTTGAATCTGTAGATACGGGCGGCGGTCACGAGGATGTCTGGGCTAGCGTCCATCTTCGGCGCCAGAGTGGAAGAGCTTGACGGGGTATGGAGTGTAAGGCGTGCCTTTGCCCATAAAGCGTATGCGTTGGGCGTGGCCAACCGCATTGCATTGGGCCTCACCCAGCTTCGCTTGATCATCTCGACACTGCAGTCGCAACTCATCGAGGCGCTTGGGATTCTCGGCAAGCGTTTCAGCCGATTCAACCGGCATCGGTTTTTCGCATGCGCCCAACACCATGGCGGTCAGCAGCAACGACATCTTCTTCATCAAGCAATCTCCTTCTGTGATGCGTGATCAGGCAGCAACGCCTGGTTTGCTTCCGGACTCACCCTCCCGATAAACCGCGCCAACTGCTCGGCCGGTTCACCGTGTCGCCGTATCAGGTAGGTGGTCAGCATCGCGGGACAGCCGGCCAGCGGCCGGGCCACGACGTCCGGATTGTTGAGTTCGGTGATGCGCGCCAGGCTGGAGAATCCCAGCCCGTAACCTGCCGCCACCAGCGCCATCATCAGGTCCAGGGTGGGGACACGGTCGGCGATGGTCAGGCGCGTATCCACGGCGCCCAGCACACGCTGCAATTGCTGCCAGAACCCTTCGCAGACCTTCGGATCGCAGAGCACCAGCGGGTAGCGCACGACCTCCTCGAGTGGCACGCGTCGATAGCTCAGCAGGGGATGACGGGTCGGCACTGCCACCACCAGCGGATCGAACCAGACCGGCTCGGCCATCAGCCCATCACCGACCTCATCCGACTGAGCCAGGCCAATATCGAACAGGTCGTCATTCAAACCTCGGACCTGTTCGCTGAAGGTGACGTCCGACAGGCAGATCTCGATCTCCGGCTCTGCCTCGCGACATTGGGCGAGCAGGGCGGCCAGGCGTGCCTGGGGGATGCCGTCCGACAGGGCCACGCGGATGCGTCCGCGATACCCAGCCGCCGCGCTCTTCACGCTGGCCTTGGCCTGGTCGACGACCGCCAGCACGCGGCGGGCTTCCTCCAGCAACACCTTGCCCGCCCAGGTCAGGCGCGTGCGGCGCGTCGTGCGCTCGAACAACTGGACGCCCAGGCGGTACTCCAGTTCCTTGATGATCCGTGAGAGGGGCGACTGTTCGATGTGCAGGCGCGCGGCCGCGCGCGCAAAGTGCAGTTCTTCTGCAACGGCGATGAAACAGCGAAGGTGGCGCAGTTCCACAGCCCTTCCTCCTTCTTATGGCTCAGTTGTAGGGTTCGGCTTGAACCCTGCCGGTCCAGCGCGGTTGGCGACGCAGGTTGACGATCTGCAGCAGGGCGCCCAGCACAGCGACACCGCCAGCGAAGGCGGCCAGGGTCCAGGTGGGCATTTGCAACAGCAGCACGAAACCACCTGCTGCAGCACCGATGGCACTGCCCAGGTAGAGCGCCGACTCATTCAGGGCGATGGCGAGGTTGCCGTCGCCCTGGGCCTGGCGCGCCAGGATCAGCTCGTTGTTCTGTGGCACTTGCAGGGCCCAGCCAACAGCGCCCCAGACCGCGATGGGCAGCATCACCAGCCAGGTGCTGAGTGCGGCCGTCAGCGGCAGCGCAAACAGCGAAACGGCGAGGATCAGCATGATGGCGAAGGTCAGCACCGGGCCCTTGATGCGATCCACTAGCGGGCCAATCAGGAAGCTACCCAGCACACCACCGATGCCCCAGACCCAGAGATAGGGCGTCACCGAACGCACCGCGCCATAGGCCGGGTCAGCCAGCAGCGGGGCGATGAAGGTGTACATGCCGAGACTGGCGATGGCGGCGAGCAGGGACACCAGCAGGATCACCAGCACATGACCGTCGCCGAGGATCGCCAGCTTCTGGCCCAGGGTGGTGGCGGTGGCCGCCGGCAATGCCGGGAGCTTGAGCAGCAGGCCGAAGAAGGCCACCAGACCGAGCACCGTGACCAGCCACAGGGCGGCTTGCCAGCCCATCTGCTCGGCGATCAGCAGGCTGAGCGGCACGCCCAGCACCACGCCGCTGGCCATGCCACCCATGATGATGGCGATGGCCTTGCCGCGGCGCTCCGGCGCCGATACGGCGGCCGAGGCACCAATGCCCATGGCCAGGTAGACGCCGGCGCCAATGCCGGCGATCGCGCGCCAAACCATCAGCGTGGTAAAGCTCTCGGCCAGCGCACTGGCCGCGTTGGCGATGACGAACAGGCCCAGGGCCAGCAGCAGGCCGGCGCGCTGGCGATGGGCCGGGGTGAGGGCGACGAAGATCGGTGACCCCAGCCCATAGGCCAGGGTGAAGGCGGTGACCAACTGGGCGGCCACCGCGACGGACACCACGAAGGAGGCCTCGATCATCGGGATCAGGCCGGCGGTGACATAGGAGGCCATGCCGAGGGCGAAGGCCCCCAGCGCTATCAAGTAGATGGGGGATTGGTTGGGTGTGTGCATGCTCAGGCTCGCTTGCGCTCCATTGGAGTTGCGTGGGTGGATGAACCGAGGGATGCAGCCCCGAACCGGGGCCGCATCCGGTTGGGGACTAGAGTTCGAGGCTGACGTCGTATTCGCCCAGCCAGGTGTTGAGGCCGACCACCAGCTCCATGCCCATGCGCTCGTACATGGGCGAGACGCTGCCGAGCGGCCTGGCCAGGGTGTGCTGGATTCGGGCGTGGTCGAGCAGCGGCGTCACCGGCGCGGGCCGAGCAGCCTGGATGGCGGCCAGCGCCTCACGCAGCGCCTGCTCGTAAGCCGGGTCCTGAGTCGAGGGGTAGGGGCTCTTGACCCGCTCGCTGATCGACTCCGGCAGTAGGTCGCGGGTCGCCGCGCGCAGGATGCTTTTCTCCCGCCCGTCGAAGGCCTTCAGCGCCCAGGGGATGTTGAAGGCGTACTCGACCAGGCGGTGATCGCAGAAAGGCACGCGCACCTCGAGGCCCACGGCCATGCTCATGCGGTCCTTGCGATCCAGCAGGGTCTGTACGAAACGGGTCAGGTTGACGTAGCTCATTTGCCGCATGCGCCGGTCCACCGCACTTTCGCCCGGCAGTACCGGCGCCTCGGCGATGGCCTGGGCGTAGCTGTCGTGCAGGAATCCCTGCATATCCAGTTGAGCCAGCAGGCCCGGGTCGAACAGGGGCTTGCCGTCGAAGTACTTGCCGGTGACCGAGGTCAGCCAGGGGAAGGTGTCGGCCTGGATCGCCTCAGGGTCGTGGAACCAGCGGTAGCCACCGAACACCTCGTCCGCGCTCTCGCCGGACAGGGCTACGGTCGAGTGTTTGCGTACCTCCTGGAACAGGCGATAGAGCGATGGCCACATGTCGCCCCAGAAGGCGGGCGGCAGGTCAAGGGCGCGGACGATCTGCGCGCGCAACACCGGATCAGCCAGCTCGCGGCTGTCGAGAACGATCTCCTGGTGGCTGGAACGGATCTTCTCCACCAGGTCGCGCACGAAGGGCGCATCCGGCGTGCCGCGTACCGCATCGCCGGTGAAGCCACTGCCGTGGTCGACGAAGTCGACGGAGAAGGAGCGGATATTCTCCTTGCCGGCGGCGAGCAGCTTCTTCGAGGCCAGTGCGGTGATGATCGAGGAGTCGAGGCCACCGGAGAGCAGGCTGCATAGCGGCACGTCGGCGACGATCTGGCGGTCGACGATGTCCTCCAGCAGGTCGCGGGTATGGCGGATGGTCTCGTCCAGGGAATGGGTGTGCTCGCGCGCCTCCAGCTTCCAGTAGTGGCGGCGGAAGAGACCTTGCCGATTGATCCGCACGATCTCGCCCGGCATCACCTCGCGCATGCCGGCGAATACGGCATGTCCTGGCGTCTTCACCATCTCCAGGATCTCGCGCAAGCCATCGGCGCGCACCTTGCGTGGCACCAGCGGATTGGCCAGCAGCGCCTTGGGCTCGGAGCCGAACACCACGCCGTCCGCGGTGGGGTAGTAGTACAGCGGCTTGACGCCCATGCGGTCGCGGATCAGCAGCAACTCTTGCGTGCGCAGGTCCCAGAGGGCAAAGGCATACATGCCGTTGAGCCGCTCGACGAAGCCCTCGCCCCATTCCACATAGGCACGCAGCACCACCTCGGTGTCGCTGCGGGTTTCGAAGTGGTGCCCGCGCCGTTGCAGTTCGGTACGCAGTTCGCGGAAGTTGTAGACCTCGCCGCTGTAGGTGATGGCGGCGACCTCACGCAGGCCGCCATGCATTGCCGTCATTGGCTGACGACCGCCTTCGAGGTCGATGATCGACAGCCGGCGATGGCCCAGCCCGACCGGCCCGTCGATCCACAGCCCGCCGGCATCGGGACCGCGCAGGGCCATGGTGTCGGTCATGCGCTGCAGGGTGTCACGTTGCGCGTCCATGTTCTGGCTGTAGGACAGCCATCCAGCGATTCCACACATAGTCTTCTCCTTGTGAACGTGTTTTATCCGAGGCTTTCCAGGTCGCTGTCCTCGGCCAGCAGCACGCGCGTCTTGCCATGGACGTAGCGCGCCGGTGCTGGGGTTTGGGCATGGGTTTCCAGGTCGTTGAGCAGGCGTTGCAGCGCCACGGCGGCATCGAGACCGGCGAAGGGCTGGCGGGGCGGTTCCTTGAGCGCCACGGCGCGCACCACCTGCCGGCACAGCCGCGAGAGCTTGTGCAGGGTGTCCAGGCCAGGTTCGTCGGGGGCAGTGGCGAACTCGTGCAACGGCTCCTCGGCGCCGTTGGCGCCGCGCGTCCAGATGCGCAGCTGGTCGTGATCCCAGCGCGGCGTATCGAATACCAGGCGCGCATGAATCAGCCGGGCATCGCGATCGACGAAGCTGAAATCCACGGTGCGTTGGCGCACGATGTTGACGAAGCTGGCGTAGCCGGTGACCCGCGCCTCGCCCAGGCTGGCGGTGAGCTGCACGGTGTCGAGCACCTCTGCGCCGGAGATGGAGAAGTCCGAGCGCACACCGAGCACCCCATCGAGCCGGAGCTGGCCGGCACTCGGGCAGATCCAGCCGAGCAGATCCAGGGCATGAATCACCTCGCTGGTCACGCCGCAGGTGGGACGGTAGTCGTTGATACGATCCTTGCCCCAGTGAAAGCTGGCGCGTACCAGTTGCCAGTCATGGCGCTCGACCCACTCGCGCAACTGCCGGGTCGCGTCCGAGTGGCGCTCCACCAGATCCAGGGCAAAGCCGCCGACCTGCTCCAGTGCACCGGGCAGTTCGTCCAAGTCGTCAGCGGGCGTGACCAGCGGCTTCTCGCAGAGCACGAAGCCTCGGTAGCCGGCCAGTTGCTTGAGCACGGGCGCATGGCTGTGGTCGTTGACGCTGACCACCACGATGTCCGGCTCGAACACCTGTAGCGCTCGCTCGACGCTGTCGAAGTAGGGCAGTTCGGTCGTCTTCTTCCGACGCCCGACATAGGCCAGAGACAGCGGCAGGCCGGTACTCGTGGCGATATGCTCGAAGGCGCGGCGGTAGCGGTTGCCGGCATAGCCCAGGCCGATGATCAGGATCTTCATGCCGAGGCCTCCTGACGGATCAGCAGGCGCTCGTCGCTGACGGTGAAGCCGAGGGTCTGGTACAGCGCGCCGGCATCCGCGGTGCTCTGCAGCACCACGCAGCCGACGCCGCGGTTGGCGAACCAGCGCAGCAGGTGCTGCATCAGTTGCTTGGCGATGCCACGGCCCCGCCACTGCGGCTCCACCACCACCGACTGCACCCAGCCGGACAGGCCGTTTAGGCAGCCTGGCGCCGGCGCGCGCTGGTCGATGATGGCCGTCGCGCAACCCAGCACCTGACCGGACTCCTTGTGCTCGGCGGTGAGGATCTGCACGCAGTCGCTGTCGTTCAGGCGGCTACTCAGCCAGGTGCGGTAGGCCACCCGCCAGCGCGCCGCGTCCTCCGGCGTCTTGCTCGAATAGCTGGCGTTGGTGCCGTCCAGCAGATACGCGCGCAGTTCCACCAAACTGGCCAGGTCGGCCTGGTTCGCCGGACGTACTGTGAAGAAGGGCTGTTCCATCTCAGGCCACCTCCGCAGCAAACACCTCGGACGCAAGCGGGATGCTGAAGTGATCGAAGGTCTCGCGCAGCGACACCGCCAGATGTTCGATCTGCGCATCGCTGTGGTTCGGCGTAGCATTGACCCGGAAGCGCTCCGTCCCTACCGGCACGGACGGATAGTTGATCGGCTGCAGGTACACACCATGGTTATGCAGCAGGCGTTCGGCCGCTGCCTTGCAGCGCTTAGCTTCACCTACCCGCACCGGTAGCACGTGGGTCTGCGAGCAGGGCATCACCGGCACGTCATGGTGCTTGAGGCGCTCCCGCAGCTTGGAGGTCTGACTGTGCAGGCGATCGCGCTCGGTACTGCTGGCCTTGAGGTGCTCGACGCTGGCCAGGCAGCCTGCGGTGATTGCCGGAGGCAGTGAGGTGGTGAAGATGAAACCTGTGGCGAAGGAGCGCACCGCATCGACGATCACCTGGGTCGAGGCGATATAGCCGCCGATTACACCGATGGCCTTGGCCATGGTGCCCTGGATGATGTCCACCTGATCAGCTACACCCAGCTCGGCGGCGATACCGGCGCCACGTGGGCCGTACATGCCCACCGCATGCACCTCGTCGAGGTAGGTGAGGGCGTTGTAGCGCTTGGCGATCGCAACGATTTCAGCGATTGGGGCAATATCCCCATCCATCGAGTAGATCGACTCGAACACCACGATCTTCGGCTGACCCAGCGGGTAGCTGGAGAGGATCTGCTCGAGGTGCGCAACATCGTTGTGGCGGAAGATCTTGCGCTCGTTGGGCGTCGAGCGAATGCCGTTGACGATGGAGGCGTGGTTCAGTTCGTCACTGATTACTACGCAATCGGGGATACGCCGCAGCAGACACTGGAGGGTGGCGTCGTTGGAGCCAAAGCCGGTGGGGAAGACCAGCGCCGCTTCCTTGCTGTGCCAGTCAGCCAGGCTTGCTTCCAGACTGGAATACACCTCGTGCGAACCGCCGATATTGCGCGATCCGCCGGAGCCCGCTCCGTAGGTCTCCAGCGCATCGTGCATCTGTTCGCGCACTGCAGGATGTTGCGACATCCCTAGGTAGTCGTTGCTGCACCAGACCACCACCGGTTCTTGCTCGCGGCCATCCAGCTTGGCCAGCGGGTACTGGCCGCAGATACGGCTCAGGGTGGTAAAGGTGCGGTACTGGTTGGAGGACTTCAATGTCTCCAGTTGTTCCCGAAGAAGTGCTTGGTACATCCGTTTATCTCCTTAGCGAGTTGATGACACGTCTCTGTGTGGTTCCTCATCAAGCGAGAGCCCTGGCACGGGTAATTGCGGCCAGGTCGGGCTATTCTTCTCGGGATTTATAGGGGTTACAATTTGACTGTTTATCCTAGTACTGGAGGTAACCGGATGAGCGCGCCTCGCACCGCTGAACGCACTCGGGTAGAGCTGGCCGAATTCCTGCGTAGTCGCCGTGAACGCATTTCGCCGGAGGAGGTGGGCCTGCCCGCCGGTAGTCGACGGCGCACGCCTGGGCTGCGCCGCGAGGAGGTCGCAGCACTGGCCGGAGTGGGGTTGTCCTGGTACACCTGGCTGGAGCAGGGGCGGGACATCAGCGTGTCCGCGACCTTCCTCGACAACCTCTCGCGCACGCTCAAGCTGGACGCTACCGAGCGTCGCCACCTGTTCCTGCTCGCCCACCAACGACTGCCGCCGGAGCCGGGCAAAACCTGGTGCACGGTGCCAGCGCTGATTCATCGCCTGATGGGGGATCTGCCGTCTCGTCCGGCCTATGTGCTCAACCTGCGCTGGGATGTGCTGGCCTGGAACGCTGCGGCAGATCGAGTGTTCGGTTTCTCCGCGCTGCCGGCGGACCGCCGTAACCTGCTGTGGATGCTGTTTACCAGCCCGGCCATGCGCGAGTTGTTCAACCCTTGGGATGAGCAGGCGCTGCAGATACTCTCCAGCTTCCGCCGTGACTTCGTGCGGGCGACCCAGGATCCAGATATCGCCGCGCTGGTGAAGGATCTGGAGAAGGCCTCGCCGGATTTCAGAGAGTGGTGGCGGCAGCAGGACATCCACGGCCCGTGCCAGGGAATCCGGCATCTGAAGATCGATTCGGTCGGCCAGGTGGTGTTCGAACACACCACGCTGACAATCGATGAGGATCGCCACCTGCGCCTGGTCTACTATGCAGCCAAGGGAGGCATGCCGCAGAGCCGAGACTTCGAGCAGTGGCTGCAGCAGGAGCCGGCGCTGGTATAAGCCCCGGCGCCTGTTGCTCAACCAATCGACGGCCCGCGCTGGCGACCCAGTTGCCAGGACACGCTGTTGCCCTGAATCACCGCCGACACGCTCTGCCCGAGCCTCTGCTCGATCACCGGCTTCCACGGCACCAGGCTGAAGCCGATGCCATCGTCGAGCAGGGCGTAACGGCCGCTGGCCAACTGCACGCTGCGCCGGTAGGTTCCGCTGACGCGCTGGCCCTCAGCTGCCGGGCGGTACTGCATGCCCGTCTGCGCAGAGATCTCACATGCCGTTTCCGCCAGCTCCCGCCCGCGCAAGGTGGCCAGCAGGTTGCGTGCAAGCACTACGCGTTGGCCCTGGCGTTGGGCCAGGCCCTGTTCCACCAGAAAGTCGGCACGCTGCCGCAACGCTTCACGCACCTCCTTGCCGAAACCTTGGTCGACCAGCTCGCGGTTGCCGCCGATCAGCTGTTGGTCCAGCCAGGTCGCGCCGACGGCGCGCACCTGCTGCTCAAGGGGCAGCGGCGTGCGCACCTCGACAGCGACGTCGCCCAGGCGGCGGGCATCATGCTGCCGGCCTTGCTCGGGCAGGTCGGTCGGGATCCGCCAGACGCCCTCGGCCAGCCGCTCGCCGATACCAGACCGGCGCAAGGCTTCGAGGCGCCGCACATGGCGCTCGACCAACGCTTCGGGATTTTGTCCCGCACTCGACTGCGAGCGTGCCAAGGCCAGGTGGTGATCGGTGCGATAAAGACCGTACGCAGCCAGCGCCGCAATCGACCGATCCACCGCGCGCGGCTCGCTCAGATTGCGTGTTTCCACCAGGCCGCCGATGGGGTAGTCGGCCAGCTCCGCACGGGCAGGCAGGGCCAGGTAATGGGCCTTGCCGTCGAGTCCGTCGACCACCAAGTAGCCACGGTCGTTTAGCTCGTCGGCCAGCCCCTTGGCTACGATCCGACCGACCACCTTGGGGTTATCCTTGCCCGGCTCGAATGCCGCCAGCTCCCGCTGCATGTTCCCCATGGCGCGCTGCATCGTGCGCACGATATCGCCGCGTTCACCCATGGCGCGCAAGGTGGCCTCGGCGTGGTTGTGCATCCTCCAGTATCCGGGGCGATCCTCATGGGCCAGGCCCAGCTGTTGCAGATGCTGTAGGCGACCGATCAGCAACTGCCGCTGGGGATGGTAGGCAAGGGATCTCAGGCGCAGCTCGCCTGCCCGATGTGCACGTTCGAGGGTGCGATCCAGATGTGTCCAGCGCTCCTGCTGTACCTCGCGCTGCAGGCTCTGTTGGATCTCCAGTTCGGTACGCGGCCCCAGCCATTCGGTGGACAGCTCCGCGGCGCGGTTGCGCATGCCCTCGGTGATGTAGTCACGAGCGATCACCAGGTCCTTGCCGGTGTCGTCCTTGCCGCGTAGGACGATATGGGTGTGCGGGTTGTCGGTGTTCCAATGATCGACCGCCACCCAGTCGAGGCGGGTGCCGAGGTCGGCCTCCATCCGGCTCATCAGGCGGCGGGTGTAGGTGCGTAGGTCGTCGAGCAGCTCGGCATCCTCGGGCGAGACGATAAAGCGAAACTGGTGGCGGTCGTCCCGGCCACGTTCCTCGAACGCATTGAGGTCGGCCTGGTCGGTCAGTGGCCCATAGGCCTTGCCCGGATCGCCCTCACGACTGACGCCGTCGCGCTCGATGTAGCGCAGGTGGCTGAGCGTCGAGCGCTTGCCGGCCTGGCGCAGGTTTACCAGGCGCGTCTTGATGGTGACGCGACGGGCATTGGACGGCAGTTGCTGCGCGCTGAAGCGAGCAGCGACATGGCCACGGCCGAGGCGGGCGCCGGGCTGGTGGCCCGCCTTGCGCGGCTTGCCGGTGCCAGCCTTGTTGGCCTGGCGCAGAACCTGGTTGACGAAAGGTTGGCCGCGTTGCTGCGGCTTGCCCGACTGCGGGCGAAAGCGTATTTCGTCATCCGGACGGCTTCCCTTGCTCATGTTTGGACTCCTCCAAGTTGATCGCAGTACGGCGTGTCAGGCACGCTTCTAAGCCAGTGTCGCTGTGGGGCGAGCACGATTTCGGCACCTGGCGACACCAGCGCTGTGTCGCCGCCAACCCCCGTGCAGACTGCTTTTCGGGCCAACGAAGTGCCGCCCCCTTTTATCTTGCCCTCCGCTTTTTCCGTGCCTTTGCGCTGCTGAGTTGGGTAATCAGGAGAGGCGGGACGGCGACTTCCAAAGCTCCTGGCCGGCAGGCAAGGGCAGAGTTATCTGCAGCCAGGTGGCCCGCGAGTGCGCACACCGAGCGCATGCAGTCGGCAGGCGGATCGACACGGAGAGGGGCTGTTCATCGACGCGACTCCAGCCACAGGGGCTGCGCCCGACCGATCACCGCGTCGGCGGATATCGGGCCGAAGTAGCGGCTGTCGAACGACGCCGGGTTGTTGCTGATTAGGAACAACTCATCACCAACCAGACGACTGCAGGCCTGCCAGGTCGGTAGCGCGCGACCCTGTCGATCCCACCTCATGCGCTTGGCAACAAGGACGCCATCGATACGCACCTGGCTTCCCCGCATGCACACCTGTTGTGGCGCCATCGCCGCCACGGTCTTCAACAGCGGCACGTTCGCAGGCAGGTAGCCACGCTGCGCCGCCAGCGACCTCACCTCCGGCGGCAGATGAACCAGCACCAGATCGCCCGGCGTCAACGAGTTGGCCGGCGTGATGCGGTACCAACCGACGGGCACGCTG
>ERZ1023396.137-NODE-137-length-24892-cov-5.959134_pt1 | contig 24892 bp, 22 predicted proteins | sample MGYA00380504_ERZ1023396 | MGnify/ENA primary metagenome ERZ1023396 (study PRJEB33173, sample SAMEA4830410) | metagenome | study: EMG produced TPA metagenomics assembly of the PRJEB25223 data set...
CTTACAACATTTAAAAGAGAGATGGGGGGAAGATGACGAATGAAACGTTTCGATCAAATAATGGGTGACTCTAATCAGTTGTTTAAACGTATTGCAAAAATTAAACATGATGTAGTAAATGATCATGATGTTAAACAATTTTTAGAACAACATCAGGCTGAATTAACCAATGCGATGATTGATGAGGATTTAAATGTGCTACAAGAATATAAGGACCAACAAAAGCACTATGATGGTCATAGTTTTAACGACTGCCCGAACTTCGTTAAAGGTCACGTTCCAGAATTGTATATAGACAATCAACATATTAAAATTCGTTATTTGCCTTGTCCTTGTAAAGTTAAACATGACGAAGAAAAATACAACGCTCAGTTAATTACTTCACATCATATGCAACGTGATACATTAAATGCAAAATTAAAAGATATTTATTTAAAAGGTAAACGATTAGAAGTCGCACGTGCAGCAGATGATATTTGTAACGCGATTGCAAATCAAGATGCTAATATCAAGGGCATGTATTTACATGGTGAATTTGGGACAGGTAAATCATTTATTTTGGGGGCAATTGCCAACCAACTTAAAACGAAAAAAATACCATCAACTATTATTTATTTGCCTGAATTTATTCGCACTCTGAAAAGTGGTTTTAAAGATGGCACATTTGAAACAAAGCTAGCTAAAGTGCGAGAAGCTAATATTTTAATGTTAGACGACATAGGTGCTGAAGAAATTACACCGTGGGTACGTGATGAAATTATTGGACCGATTTTACATTATCGTATGGTCCAAGAGTTACCAACGTTCTTTAGTTCTAACTATAACTTCAAAGAATTACAACATCATTTATCAGTGACCCGTGATGGTACAGAACTTACAAAAGCTGCTCGTATCATGGAGCGAATTAAGACATTAGCTACACCTTACTATTTAGATGGCGAGAATTATAGAGATGTTTGAAATTTACAGTAAATGTTGTATAATGTAAGTAAATCTAAATCAAAATAATACAAAATGAGGACATGATAATTAAATCACTAATATACAGCAAGTCATTAGTTGATGAGAATATGACTATTATATTTAGTTATTACTCCCTCCTAGATAGTGTTTGTAATGAACACTCGGCTCAAGACCGTTATCTTATGTAGAGTTAACATATTGTTGTCAGACATATATGTTGAATTAGGGTGGTACCACGAAGACCTCGTCCCTTATTGGGATGGGGTCTTTTTCTATTGTTTTATTTTGATTAAGAACTTGAATTTTTAATGGAGGGTAAATAAACATGGATCAAATAAATATTCAATTTCCAGATGGTAATAATAAAGCGTTTGATAAAGGAACAACAACTGAAGACATCGCACAATCAATTAGTCCAGGACTTAGAAAAAAAGCTGTAGCGGGTAAATTCAATAATACATTAGTGGATTTAACGCGTCCGTTAGAAACTGATGGTGACATTGAAATAGTGACACCTGGTAGTGAAGAAGCGTTAGAAGTGCTACGCCATTCAACAGCTCACTTAATGGCACAAGCACTTAAACGACTATACGGAGATGTGAAATTTGGTGTAGGTCCTGTAATAGATGGTGGATTCTATTACGATTTTGATATGGAACAATCTATATCTTCGGATGACTTCGAACAAATTGAAAAAACAATGAAACAAATTGTTAATGAAAACTTCCCGATTGAACGTAAAGTCGTTTCACGCCAAGAAGCTCAAACGTTTTTCGCAGATGATCCATATAAACTAGAATTAATTGATGCGATTCCAGAAGATGAATCAGTAACATTATATAGTCAAGGTGAATTTACTGATTTATGTCGTGGTGTACATGTACCATCAACAGCAAAAATTAAAGAATTCAAATTGCTATCAACTGCTGGTGCGTATTGGCGTGGTGACAGCAACAACAAAATGTTGCAACGTATTTATGGTACAGCCTTTTTCGATAAAAAAGATTTAAAAGCACATTTACAAATGCTAGAAGAGCGTAAAGAACGTGACCATCGTCGAATTGGTAAGGATTTAGAACTTTTCTCAAACAATCCATTAGTAGGTGCTGGTTTACCATTATGGTTACCAAATGGCGCAACTATTCGTCGTGAAATTGAACGTTATATTGTCGACAAAGAAGTAAGTATGGGTTATGACCATGTCTATACACCAGTGATGGCGAATGTTGACTTATATAAAACATCTGGCCACTGGGACCACTATCAAGAAGATATGTTCCCAACGATGAAATTAGATGAGCAAGAAGAAATGGTTTTAAGACCAATGAACTGTCCACACCATATGATGATTTATGCCAACAAACCGCATTCTTATCGTGAATTACCTATACGTATTGCAGAATTAGGTACAATGCATCGTTATGAATCTAGTGGTGCGGTTTCAGGTTTACAACGTGTGCGTGGTATGACTTTAAATGATGCACATATCTTTGTGAGACCTGACCAAATCAAAGAAGAATTTAAACGAGTAGTAAATTTAATTATGGAAGTTTATGAAGATTTCGGCTTTGAAAATTATAACTTTAGATTAAGCTATAGAGATCCAGCCGATAAAGAAAAGTATTTTGACGATGATGAAATGTGGAATACTGCGGAAAATATGTTGAAAGAAGCGGTGGATGAATTAGGATTAGATTATGTTGAAGCTATAGGTGAAGCTGCATTCTACGGTCCTAAATTAGACGTTCAAGTTCAAACTGCAATGGGCAAAGAAGAAACTCTATCAACTGCACAATTAGACTTCTTACTACCACAAAAATTTGATTTAACATATATTGGTAATGACGGTGAACAACATAGACCAGTAGTTATTCATAGAGGTGTAGTATCAACAATGGAACGCTTTGTTGCTTTCCTAACTGAAGAAACAAAAGGCGCATTCCCAACATGGTTAGCACCTAAGCAAGTTGAAATCATTCCAGTCAATGTAGACTTACATTATGATTATGCACGAAGCTTACAAGATGAGCTAAAATCACAAGGTGTAAGAGTAGAGATTGATGATCGAAATGAAAAAATGGGTTACAAAATTAGAGAAGCACAAATGCAAAAAATTCCATATCAACTCGTAGTTGGAGACAAAGAAGTAGAGAACAACGAAGTGAATGTACGTAAATACGGATCACAAGATCAAGAAACTATTGAACGTGATGACTTCATTTGGAGCTTAATTGATGAAATCAGACTTAAAAAAGCAAGATAGTATTGAAACAGTATGAGAAATCATGTATATTGAGTGTTAGTGAAATAAATGAATAAAAAAATTGAGTTAGAGGTTGCGTTTTTAATTAGTAACTGTTCAAGTGTTTGATGGAACAATTGTTGAGCAAGTGAAAGGTAAAAATGCCGAAATAAATAATAACCATTAGTATTATTTATTGGGCCAGTTATCGAAAGGAACTGGACTGTCACACATGTGAAGTGCTACCTATATATATGATAAAAAAGGTTGCATATCAAATGGGTATGTAACCTTTTTATATTACATGATTCAACAGTTACAATGGGGAATGAACTGGATGTAATGAAGGAGTAATTATAAAGTCATATCAGTGTAAACCTCTAAGCATTTCAGAAAGGAAGCTTATATGGGAAATAATACGAATCAAAATGGCGGTGTACAAAGAGGACTTAAAGATCGTCATATTTCAATGATTGCAATCGGTGGTTGTATCGGTACTGGATTGTTTATGACTTCTGGTGGTGCAATTCATGATGCTGGTGCACTTGGAGCGTTATTAGCATTTGCAATTATCGGTGCAATGGTGTTCTTCTTAATGACATCATTGGGAGAGATGGCTACATATTTACCAGTGTCAGGTTCATTTAGTACCTATGCTACTCGCTTTGTAGATCCATCTTTAGGATTTGCATTAGGTTGGAATTATTGGTTTAACTGGGTTATTACCGTTGCAGCAGATGTGACAATCGCGGCACAAGTTGTTCAATATTGGTCACCATTACAAGGGCTGCCAGCATGGGGATGGAGTTGTCTATTCCTAATTATAATTTTTGGACTTAATGCATTATCTGTTAGAGTATATGGTGAAAGTGAATATTGGTTTGCTTTAATAAAAGTAGTAACTGTAATTATTTTTATTGTCATAGGACTGTTAACAATAGTTGGTATTATGGGCGGCAAATTTGTAGGATTCGAAACATTCACAGCTGGAGAAGGACCAATTTTAGGTGATGGTTTCAGCGGTAGCTTGTTGACCATTTTAGGTGTGTTTTTAGTTGCTGGATTCTCATTCCAAGGAACAGAATTAATTGGGATAACAGCAGGTGAATCAGAAAATCCTGAACGTGCAGTACCAAAAGCGATTAAACAAGTCTTTTGGAGAATTTTATTGTTTTACATTTTAGCTATTTTTGTAATTGGAATGTTGATTCCATACAACAGTGATGCTTTAATGGGTGGCGATACTAGTGTTGCGACTTCTCCGTTTACACTTGTATTCCAAAATGCAGGGTTAGCATTTGCGGCATCATTTATGAATGCAGTTATATTAACATCTGTATTATCTGCCGGTAATTCCGGTATGTACGCTTCAACACGTATGTTATATTCTATGAGTAAAGATAAGCTAGCATTTCCTATTTTTGGCAAAACAAATAAATATGGTGTGCCATACATGTCATTGTTAGTAACAGCACTTATAGTTATTGCTATCTTCTTATTACAACATATTAGTGGCGATGCTTATGAATATATCGTGGCAGCGAGTGGTATGACTGGATTTATAGCTTGGGTTGGAATAGCAGTCAGTCATTATCGCTTTAGAAAAGCGTTTGATAAACAAAATTATGATAAATCTAAATTAAAATATAAAGCGAAACTCTTCCCATTTGGGCCAATATTCGCAGGTGTTTTATGTGTGCTTGTTATTGTTGGACAGGATGTTGATTTCATTAAAACAGGTGATTTTAATTTAAATCGTTTTGTCATCACATACATGGGTATTCCAGTATTTTTAGCATTCTTTATTTATCACAAATTACGCTATAAAACAAAAATGATTCCATTAGATAAAGTAAACTTAAATCAAGATGTTGATATGAAATCAACTGAAAATAAATAATAAAAACTATTGACTATTGTCGTGGTTACTGGTAATATTAGTAACGTTGAATACGAAACGTACCAAGAAGAAGCTCCCGCTTCTCACCTGTAGCGACGCAACAAGCTGTTGGCAGGTCAATAATACATGCAAAGACATGTGTGAAGCAGAGCGGGTATCTTGTATACTCGCTCTGTTTTTGCTTGGGATAATTTCGTAAAAATCTTGGAGGTGTCAACCATAGCTAAAGATCAGACTCAAGTTAATGAAAAGATTCGCGCAAAAGAATTACGATTAATCGGTCAAGATGGTGAACAAATTGGTGTTAAAGCCAAAAATGAAGCACTTGAAATGGCTGATAGAGTTGGTTTAGATGTAGTCGTAGTTGCTCCTAACGCTAAACCACCTGTTGCAAGAATTATGGATTACGGAAAGTATAAATTCGAACAACAGAAAAAAGAAAAAGAAATGAAAAAGAAACAAAAAACGATTAATGTAAAAGAAATTCGTTTAAGCCCAACTATTGAAGAACATGACTTCCAAACTAAATTAAAGAATGGTCGTAAGTTCTTATCAAAAGGCGACAAATGTAAAGTTTCTATTCGTTTTAGAGGTCGTGCAATTACGCATAAAGAAATTGGTCAACGTCAATTAGAAAAATTTGCAGAAGAATGTAAAGATATTGCTACTGTTGAGCAAAGACCTAAAATGGAAGGGCGTCAAATGTTTATCATGTTAACGCCAATTGCTGAAAAATAATTTTTGAAAACACAGGAGGAATTGTATCATGCCTAAAATGAAAACACACCGTGGAGCTGCTAAACGTGTTAAAAGAACTGGTTCAGGTCAATTAAAACGTTCAAGAGCTTTCACATCTCACTTATTTGCAAACAAAAATACAAAACAAAAACGCCAATTACGTAAAGCTAGATTAGTACACAAATCAGATATGAAACGTGTAAAACAATTATTAGCGTATAAAAAATAATCGAGCGATTTTAGAGTGAAATTTGACATTAAAAAGATCTAACACAATTTTGAGGAGGAATTTATTATGCCACGAGTAAAAGGTGGAACAGTAACAAGAGCTCGTCGTAAAAAGACGATCAAATTAGCAAAAGGTTACTTTGGTTCAAAACGTACGTTATACAAAGTAGCTAAACAACAAGTAATGAAATCAGGACAATATGCATTCCGTGACCGTCGTCAAAGAAAACGTGATTTCCGTAAATTATGGATTACACGTATTAACGCTGCTGCACGTCAACACGACATTAGTTATTCAAAATTAATGAACGGCTTGAAAAAAGCTGAAATCGACGTGAACCGTAAAATGTTATCTGAAATCGCAATTTCAGACGATAAAGCTTTCGGTGAATTAGTTGCTAAAGCAAAAGAAGCTTTAAAATAATATTTACTAAAAAAGAGATGTGGTATGACTGCATCTCTTTTTTATTTTGAGATGTATCAGAGTTTTGATAAAATAACTGTGAAGTCGTATCTGAAGGAGATTATCATGTCAAAGTTTGATGAAATGATTACAGTAGTACCAAGAACTATATTATTTAATAATGAAAAAAATCAATTTAATGGTTTTCTGTCTAACAATGGTCAAAAAGGCTCAGAAATTTTTGAGACATTGTCACAATATGAAGTGAAACGTCGTGGAGATATGGAAGAAGATCCAACGTACAAACAGTTAATATCGTATTGTTTGTTGCAAAATGAAGAGGGTCAAATTTTGGTTTATGATCGCTTGAGCGGTGGAGGCGAATCACGGTTGCATGGACAATCTTCTATAGGTGTCGGTGGTCATATGAATGATATCGTAGGAGCTGCATCAATAAATGAAGTTTTACGTATCAATGCACAACGTGAGTTAGAAGAAGAAATTGGTTTATCTGAACAAAAAACACAAAATTTACAATACATAGGTTTTATTAATGACGATACAAATGAAGTGGGAGAAGTTCATTTAGGAGTCGTGTTTAAAATAACCGTAGATTCAAAAGATGTTGAAGTTAAGGAGACGGATACATTAAAAATCAAGTGGGTAGAACAAGGTAGTATTGAAAATTATGATGATTTTGAAACTTGGAGTGCATTGATTTTAGAAGCATTACAGTAGAGGTGGATTACATGTCTGATATCATTCCTTTTCCTCGGTCAAAAGATAAATTAATTCGTGATATTAAAATAGCTTATAATCAAGATGATTTAGAGGAAATGTATTCTTTGTTTGATAATTATGAGGAGCATTTTGAATTAGACGAAACATTGTCATTATTGAAGTGTTCAATGTTATATCGTATGAATCATTTTTTAGAATTAAGAGAAGAAGCAATTATATTATTAAAGCAAGGTTTTACGAATTATGATGAATTAGTCATATATTATGTGGAAAGTTTAAATGGCTTAGGTCAATATTTTGAAGCCATCGAGGTCATTGACCAAATCATAGATGAAGTACAAAATCATAAAACACGCATGGAATTATTACCTCTCAAGTCTTATGCACTAAGCCAATTAGAGCAACATAATGCGCAAGTAGCTTCACAATTACAACAATTTGATACTTTAGAGATACGTGACCAAATTAACACTATTTTAACATTGATAGACAATAGTCAATATTGTTATAAAGATACAGTAGCCAGTTTATTGAACAACACTGATATTCGGAATAATGTTATTTCTATAATGTTAGAATATTTACGTTTTGCACAATATGAAGAAGTAGTGCATATTAGCAAATTCAATCAAAATTTATCACTAGTTCCTAAAGACTTACCAGGCTTAGAACACACAACCATGAAACAACAAGTAATACCTGAAGTTGTAAAGTGTTTAGATGATGAAGGTACACAATTACTTGAAGAGGCATTACATGTTATGAATAATCATGCAATATTACTCTACCCAATTGACATCCAAACAATTGGTTCTGTTCCACAGTGGATTAAGGCATATGAAAACTACTTTAAATCCATGTTAGGTATTGTACAACCGCAATCAATAGATGAGGTAAGTGAATTTATTCAACGGTTAGATCAACTAGAGTAATTTAATAGAATTCGGGTAGACAATAACCGTTAACATATTTATGCTAAATTATATAATTAAAATAAAATGCAAAGAACGAAGTTCAACATTTGTGTAGGCACCACACGTGTGATATACTAATGTAGTTGAAAAAATAAAATAGGATAATCATGGAGGTTTTTATACATGACAGCAACTTGGGAAAAAAAAGAAGGTAACGAAGGTGTATTATCAGTTACCGTTCCAGCAGAAAAATTAGACAAAGCTTTAGATCAAGCTTTTAAAAAGGTAGTAAAACAAATCAACGTACCTGGTTTCCGTAAAGGAAAAGTACCTCGTCAAATTTTTGAACAACGTTTTGGCGTAGAAGCTTTATATCAAGATGCAGCTGATATTTTATTACCAGAAGCATACGGTGAAGCAATTGACGAAACTGGTATTAAACCAGTAGATCAACCTGAAATTGATGTAACACAAATTGAAAAAGGTAGCGACTTCAAATTCGATGCAACAGTTGTTGTAGAACCAGAAGTTCAATTAGGAGACTATAAAGGTCTAGAAATTGAAAAACAATCTACTGAATTAACTGAAGAAGAAATTCAAGAATCAATTGACCATCAATTAGGTCATTTATCAGAAATGGTTGTTAAAGAAGATGCAGCTATTGAAAATGGCGATACTGTAAACATCGATTTTGATGGTTATGTTGATGGTGAGCAATTCGAAGGTGGCCAAGCTGACGGCTATGACTTAGAAATTGGTTCAGGAATGTTTATTCCAGGATTTGAAGAACAATTAGTTGGTGTGAAAGCTGGAGAAGAAAAAGACGTTACCGTTACATTCCCAGAAGAATATCATGCTGAAGAGTTAGCTGGTAAAGAAGCAACTTTCAAAACTAAAGTTAACGAAGTGAAATACAAAGAAGTTCCAGAATTAACTGATGAAATTGCAAATGAATTAGACTCAGAAGCTAACACAGTTGCAGAATACAAAGAAAACACTCGTAAACGTTTAGCTGAACAAAAAGAAACTGATGCTGAAAATGCTCAAAAAGAAGAAGCAATTAACAAAGCTGCGAATAATACAACAGTAGATATTCCAGAAGCTATGGTTAATACAGAGCTAGATCGTATGGTTCAAGAATTCGGTCAACGTATGCAACAACAAGGTCTAAATCTTGAAACTTACTTCCAAATTTCTGGCCAAGACGAAACTCAATTAAGAGAACAAATGAAAGACGATGCTGAAGAACGTGTTAAAACAAACTTAACACTTACTGCTATCGCTGAAGCTGAAAATGTAGAAGTTTCAGATGAAGATATCGATAAAGAATTAGAAAAAATGAGTGAACAATTTAATATTTCAGTTGAAGATATTAAACAAACACTTGGCAATACAGATATCGTGAAAAATGATGTACGTATCCAAAAAGTTATTGACTTACTAGTTGACGAAGCTAAATTAGTAGAACCAACTAAAGAAGACGAAGAAGCATAATACAAGTTTAATAAGTTGAGCAGCAGATGCATTAATTATGATGTATCTGCTTCACTATTATGTGCAAATAACTTGTAGTTTTAACTGTTTGCATATTAAAATGCTATCTAGTATAGTCTTTAGGGAATAGGGGTGTAAATAGAATGTTCAAGTTCAATGAAGATGAAGAAAATTTAAAATGTTCTTTCTGTGGCAAAGATCAAGATCAAGTGAAGAAATTAGTTGCAGGAAGTGGCGTATATATTTGTAATGAGTGTATTGAATTATGTTCAGAAATAGTTCAAGAAGAATTAGCTCAAGCTGAACCAGAAGGTTTAACTGAATTACCAACTCCAAAAGAAATTATGGATCAATTAAATGATTATGTAATTGGTCAAGAAAAAGCTAAAAAATCATTAGCGGTGGCTGTATATAATCACTATAAACGTATCCAACAGTTAGGTCCTAACGAAGATGAAGTAGAGTTACAAAAAAGTAATGTTGCTTTAATCGGACCTACAGGTAGTGGTAAAACACTATTAGCACAAACTTTAGCAAAAACATTAAATGTACCTTTTGCGATTGCAGATGCAACAAGTTTAACAGAAGCAGGGTATGTTGGTGATGATGTAGAAAACATCTTATTACGTTTAATCCAAGCAGCAGATTTCGATATTGATAAAGCTGAAAAAGGAATTATCTATGTCGATGAAATCGATAAAATCGCGCGTAAATCAGAAAATACATAGATTACAAGCGATGTGGCAGGTGAAGGCGTCCAACAAGCATTGTTGAAAATACTTGAAGGTACTACTGCTAGTGTTCCGCCACAAGGTGGCCGTAAACATCCAAACCAAGAATTAATCCAAATTGATACTTCTAATATTTTGTTTGTACTTGGTGGTGCATTCGATGGTATTGATGAAGTTATTAAACGTAGATTAGGTGAAAAGGTTATTGGCTTTGCAAGTAGTGAAGCTTCTAAATATGATGAAGATGCAATTCTTGAACAAATTAGACCAGAAGATTTACAAGCTTATGGTTTAATTCCAGAATTCATTGGTCGTGTCCCAATTGTAGCTAACTTAGAAACATTAGATGTTGAAGCGTTGAAAAATATCTTAACTCAACCAAAAAATGCATTAGTAAAACAATATGTTAAAATGCTTGAATTGGATGATGTTGAGTTAGAATTTACCGACGAAGCATTAGCTGCGATTAGTAACAAAGCTATAGAACGTAAAACAGGTGCTCGTGGTTTACGCTCTATTATTGAAGAAGCATTGATAGACATCATGTATGATGTGCCATCTACTGACGGCGTTGTTAAGGTTAAAATTACTGAAGAGACTATCAATGAAGAAAAAGAGCCTGAATTGTACGACAAAGAAGGCAATTTAATTAATAATGAACAAACATCAGCATAAGCGCTATATAGTCTAATGATGATGTTATATAGAAGTGAGAATAGGAAATCAAATGATTTTTATTTGATTCCTGTCTCACTTCTTTTTTATTTTGTGAACATGTTATGATTAATTGTGATAAGCCATCGCATTCTGAGATGTTCTATACTATAATTAAATGGTTAAATTAGATGAAAGTGGGTCAATTATGAATATTAATCCAAATGAAATAGAAATACTGATTAGTGCAGTAAAATCAGAGCAATATCCTGAAACAGGACTAAGTGAAGTAGCATTAAGTGGACGCTCTAATGTTGGAAAATCATCATTTATTAACAGTATGATTGGTCGCAAAAATATGGCACGCACATCACAACAACCTGGTAAAACACAAACACTCAACTTTTATAATATTGATAATCAATTGGTTTTTGTAGATGTACCAGGGTATGGTTATGCTAAAGTAAGTAAAAAGCAACGTGAAGCTTTTGGTAAAATGATAGAACAATATATAACTGAACGTGATAGTTTGAAACTGGTAATTCAACTTGTTGATTTACGACACAATCCTACTGAAGATGATATTTTAATGTATAACTTTTTAAAATATTACGAGTTGCCAACGTTGGTAATTGCTACGAAAGAAGACAAAATTGCCAAAGGCAAAGTACAAAAGCATTTAGATAACATTCAACAAAAATTAGAGATGGAACCCGAAGATCAAATAATAAGCTATTCAGCAGTGAAAAATAATAAGCAAAAAATTATTTGGAATACTATTGCTTCTTATTTATAATCATTATTAAAAGATACTTAAAATTATGAAATAATGGCCGTTAGGGCAGTAATTATGACAAATATTTGAATTTACTTTATAATTCTTCTAATTTAAAGGCGCAACATACTTAACTCACAAATTAGATGTGTTATAATTTAATTATTGGATTATGTATGGAGGGCGTTATAGATGCATTTTATTGCAATTAGTGTAAATCATCGTACTGCCGATGTAGCATTAAGAGAAAAAGTTGCTTTTAAAGAAGATGCCATACGTTTAGCAAATGTTGATTTATTTGAAACTAAATCTATTTTAGAAAATGTAATCTTATCAACTTGTAATCGTACGGAAGTGTATGCTATTGTCGACCAAATTCACACAGGACGTTATTATATACAACGTTTTTTAGCACGTGCTTTTGGTTTTGATGTAGAAGAAATTAAAACAATGACAGAGGTACATGTCGAGGATGATGCTGTGAATCATCTTATGCGTGTAGTTTCTGGCTTAGATTCGATAGTATTAGGGGAAACACAAATTTTAGGACAATTAAGAGATGCGTTTTTTAAAGCCCAAGAAGAAGATACAACAGGAACAATATTTAACCATTTATTTAAACAGGCAATCACATTTGCTAAAAAAGCACACAATGAAACAGATATTGCTGACAATGCAGTAAGTGTGTCATATGCTGCGGTTGAATTAGCAAAAAAAGTATTCGGAAAATTAACTCATAAAAAAGCACTAATCGTTGGTGCTGGAGAAATGAGTGAATTGTCACTACTTAATTTAATAGGTGCTGATGTTAGCGATATTACAATTTTCAATAGAACTGAAAGTAAAGCACAACGTTTAGCTGAAAAACATCAAGTTGCGAGTGCACCAATTTCAGATTTAGCTGCACATTTAAGTTCGGCAGATATTGTGATTAGCTCTACAAGTGCAGAGTCATATGTTATTACTAATCAAATGCTAGAACAGATTGAAGCCCCAAGAAAAGCGGATTCATTAGTGCTTATTGATATTGCTGTACCAAGAGATATTGAACCGAATATTACTGCGTTACCAGATGTTTTTAATTATGATGTGGATGACCTAAAAGGTTTAGTTGATGCCAATCTCAGAGAACGTCAATTAGCTGCAGATGCAATTGCCGAACGTATACCACAAGAGATTACTAATCATAATGACTGGGTTAACATGCTAGGAGTAGTTCCAGTGATTCGTGCCTTAAGAGAGAAAGCAATGACTATTCAATCAGAAACAATGGATAGTATTGATCGCAAATTACCAGGATTGTCTGAACATGAACGCAAAGTGGTATCTAAGCATACTAAAAGTATCATTAATCAAATGTTAAAAGATCCTATTAAACAAGCTAAAGAAATTAGTACTGATAAGAAAAGTAATGAAAAATTAGAGCTATTCCAAAACATTTTTGATATTGAAGCTGAACATCCTTACGAAGAGCAAAGAAGAAAATCAGCAGAAAAATTAAGTCACATTCTTAGTTTTGAATAGACGAAAAAAATGGTGATAGTATGCAAGATGCTTTATTTATAAGGTTTCATGAACTTATTTTGCTGATATATTTAATTAGTATTGCTTGTTATTTTTATGACTTTTTTAATAAAAATTTCAAAATAAGGAATACGGGCTTTATTACTTTAGGGATTGTTTGGGTATTACAAACAATCTCTTTATCTATCTATGTCAACCAGACTCATCAATTACCGTTAACGAATATATTTGATATATTGTTTTTAATAACTTGGTTGATTATAGCGATATCATTAGTGATTAGCGTTATAAAGCCAATAAATTTTTCCATATTTTTATTTAACTTAATAGGTTTTATCTTAATAGCATTAAACACATTTCAACCTACTGACCAATTGGAAAAAGGTCAAAAATTAACAATAATGAATGAATTATTAATTGTGCATATCGGTTTTGCAACGATAAGTTATGCCTTTTTTGCTTTGTCATTTGTAAACTGTATTTTATACTTATTACAATACAATAATTTAAAACACAAACGTTTTAATCAAAAATATTTTAGATTAGGAAGTGTAGCTACACTAGAGCAAATAGTGTTTTATTGTTCATTAACAGGCTTCATATTATTAATTATCAGTTTAATCTTGGGTGTGCAATGGGGATTGAATACTATAGGTTATTCCATATTATATGATTCCAAAGTATTGTTTTCATTTGTAATAGCCATTTTTTATGCACTTTATCTATTCTTCAGAATTAGACAATTAATAATGAAACACAAACTTATTTATTTTAATGTTATAGTATTCGTATTATGCATGATTAATCTATTATTTGGCTCAAGTGTTTCTAGTTTTCATTAACTCGGTAAATCAGTAAAATTAAGATAGTGAAATAAGAAAAGGTGGTACGTAATATGCGTAAATTAATTGTTGGATCACGTAGAAGTAAACTTGCAATGACGCAGAGTCAGCAGTTTATTGACAAATTAAAAGCGATTGATCCGACGCTTGATATAGAAATTAAAGAAATTGTCACTAAAGGTGATAAAATTGTGGACAAGCAATTATCCAAAGTTGGTGGCAAAGGGTTATTTGTTAAGGAAATTCAAAATGAATTGTTTAATAAAGATATAGATATGGCTATTCATTCTTTAAAAGATGTGCCAAGCGTTATACCTGAAGGGCTAACTTTAGGATGTATTCCTGACAGAGAAATTCCTTTTGATGCATATATCGCCAAAAACCACGTTAAATTACAAGATTTACCAGCAGGTAGTATTGTCGGTACAAGTTCTTTACGTCGTGGTGCACAGATATTAGCACATTATCCAGAGCTAACTATTAAGTGGATACGAGGTAATATCGATACACGCTTAAATAAATTATATAACGAAGATTTTGATGCTATCTTGTTAGCAGCTGCTGGATTAAAACGTATGGGATGGTCAGATGACATTGTAACGACATATCTTGATAAAGACACGTTAATTCCCGCTATAGGTCAAGGTGCATTAGGTATCGAATGTCGTGCGGATGATACTGAATTATTGGAGTTATTACAACAAGTACACAACCAAGAAGTGGCAGATTGTGTAACTGCAGAGCGTACGTTTTTAAAAGCAATGGACGGTAGTTGTCAGGTACCTATAGGCGGATATGCGTCAATAAATGAGCAAAATGAAATTGAATTTACCGGTTTAATTATGTCACCAGATGGTAAAGAACGCTATGAACATACGGTCAGTGGTACAGATCCTGTAGCGTTAGGTGAACAAGTAAGTGAAGTGTTAAATGAACAAGGTGCTTATGAAATAATCAAAGCATTAAACGAAAATCAATAATCGTTTGAGGTGAAACTATGAAACCAGTTATTGTGATGACGCAAAGTAATCCATATACAAATCAACAAGCAACTATTATCCATAAACCTTTTATTAAGATAATTCCTTTGCAATTTGATTTGACGGTACTTTCGTCACACTATGACTGGCTTATTTTTTCTTCCAAAAATGCGGTGAAATATTTTTATCCATATTTATCACAAGTAGCAGTTGATAATATAGCTGTTATTGGTGAAAAAACGGCCGATTATTGTCGGTCTTTGAATATCACTGTGGATTTTTGCCCTGAAGACTATTCTCAAGAAGGCTTTCTGGAGCGTTTTCCATTAACTAAAAATGATCAAATTTTGTTGCCATCAAGTGGTTTTGCTCGCCAGTTATTGCAACAAGAATTAAATCAACGCGGTGCAAATGTCACAAAGGTTGACTTATATAAACCTGTTTCGCATACTGAAAATATCAGTGAAGTCAAACAGTTGATTGCACAGGGAGAAGTAGATGCAGTGACTTTTGCGAGTTCTTCAGCTGTTAAATTTTATTTTCAAGATCCTGTTCCTCGTTCAAAAGTTGCTTATTATGTAATAGGACAACAAACTTATCATACAATTAAGCAATATGACGTTACAGCAAAAATTGCGTCTAAACAAACGTTAACAGCATTAGTACAAAAAGTATTAGAAAGTAGGGAGTAATATGCAATTTGATAGACATAGAAGACTTCGTTCTTCAAAAACGATGAGAAATTTAGTCAGTGAAACACATGTGAGAAAAGAGGATTTAATTTATCCCATATTTGTTGTTGAACGAGAAAATGTCAAAGAAGAAATCGTATCAATGCCTGGTGTGTTTCAATTGAGTTTAAATTTAGTTGAATCAGAAATAAAAGAAGCTTATGATCTTGGTGTCAGAGCATTTATGTTCTTCGGTGTACCTAATGAAAAAGATGAAGTCGGCTCTGGTGCGTATGATCACAATGGCATTGTCCAAGAAGCGACTAAAAAAGCAAAATCATTATATAGCGATATTCTTATCGTAGCGGATACTTGTTTATGTGAATATACTGATCACGGTCATTGTGGTGTCATTGATCCTGTTACGCATGATGTGGATAATGACCAATCATTGCCACTATTAGTTAAAACAGCAATTTCACAAGTTGAAGCAGGTGCAGATATTATTGCTCCAAGTAATATGATGGATGGGTTTGTTACAGCAATTCGCAAAGGATTAGATGAATCGGGTTACTACAATATTCCAATTATGAGTTACGGTATTAAATATGCATCAAGTTTCTTTGGTCCATTCCGTGATGCAGCGGAGTCAACACCTGAATTTGGAGATCGTAAAACGTATCAAATGGATCCAGCAAATCGTCGTGAAGCACTGCGTGAGCTAGATAGTGACTTAGCTGAAGGTGCAGATATGATGATTGTAAAACCTGCATTAAGCTTTTTAGATATTATCCGTGATGTGCGTAATACAACGAATGTTCCCGTTGTTGCATATAATGTTAGTGGTGAATATAGTATGACTAAAGCTGCTGCTTTAAATGGATGGATTGATGAGCAAGCAGTTGTAATGGAACAAATGATTTCAATGAAACGCGCAGGTGCTGACTTAATTATTACGTATTTTGCCAAAGACATTTGCCGTTATTTAGATGAACAATAAGGAGGAATTACCATATGCGTTATGAAAAATCAGAACAAGCCATGTCAGTAGCCGAAGAATTAATGCCAGGAGGCGTCAATAGTCCAGTACGAGCATTTAAATCTGTGGATACACCTGCAATTTTTATGGAGCGTGGTGAAGGTTCAAAAATATACGATATTGATGGTAATGAATACATCGATTATGTATTGAGTTGGGGACCGTTAATTCTAGGTCATAAAAATAAACAAGTCATTGATAAATTACATGAAGCAGTAGATCAAGGTACTAGTTTTGGTGCTTCTACGTTACAAGAAAATAAATTAGCACAATTAGTCATTGATCGTGTACCTTCAATTGAAAAGGTTCGTATGGTATCTTCTGGTACTGAAGCAACATTAGATACATTACGTTTAGCACGTGGATATACTGGACGTAATAAAATTGTTAAGTTTGAAGGTTGCTATCATGGTCATAGTGATTCATTACTCATTAAAGCTGGATCGGGTGTTGCTACTTTAGGATTGCCTGATTCACCTGGTGTACCTGAAGGCACAGCCAAAAATACAATTACAGTTCCTTATAATGATTTAGAAGCGATTCGTGTAGCTTTTGAACAATTTGGTGATGATATAGCAGGTGTGATCGTCGAACCTGTTGCCGGTAATATGGGAGTCGTACCACCAATAGAAGGATTTTTACAAGGTTTGAGAGACATTACCACTGAATACGGTTCATTACTTATTTTTGATGAAGTAATGACAGGATTTAGAGTTGGTTATAATTGTGCGCAAGGTTATTTCAATGTTATACCGGATTTAACTTGCCTAGGTAAAGTAATTGGCGGTGGATTGCCAGTAGGAGCATTTGGTGGCAAAAAAGAAATTATGGATTACATTGCTCCGATGGGAGACATCTATCAAGCAGGAACACTTTCAGGTAATCCACTGGCAATGACAAGTGGTTATGAAACATTAAGCCAATTAACACCAGAATCATATGAATATTTTAATCATTTAGGTGATATGTTAGAAGCAGGTTTAACAGAAGTGTTTGAAAAACATAATGTACCAATTACGGTGAATAGAGCAGGCTCTATGATTGGTTATTTCTTAAACGCCGGACCTGTCACAAATTTTGAACAAGCAAATCAAAGTGATTTAGAGTTATTTAGTGCTATGTATAGAGAGATGGCGAAAGAAGGCATTTTCTTACCACCATCTCAATTTGAAGGAACATTTTTATCTATGGCACATAGTGAAGATGATATTAAATTTACAATTCAAGCATTTGATAATGCATTAAGTCGAATCGTTACTAAATAGCATTAAGTCAATTTTGTAGAAAATAGAATCAATTATATATTTAAGGAGTAAGTTCAGAATTATGAGTGATTCTGGTCTTACTCCTTTTTGCTGCAAGAAAATTCAGAGTTTTTACATAATTATTTTTTATCACTTATTGATAAATTGATAACTTTTGCTTATGTGTTTTTAGAAGTAATTCAAAATATAATATGGTCTTTAACGTAATTATTTTAATTATTACTATGATATAATTGAATTAAATAAGTGATTGTTAAACAGTGTTTAGTGAAATTGAAAAAGAATTGTTTTTTATGAAAGTTGTGAATATGTATGAATATAAAATTAAGAAATAATATTATCGTATTGATTTTAGCAATTACTTTTAGTTTGATTCTTCATGCAGCCAATATTTTACTGCCGTTTATGTTTGGTCCTATTCTTGCAGGTGTAGTGAGTATTAAATTTTTACGATTAGATGTGCAATGGCCTTTTTGGATTAGTCAGCTAGGTTTAATATTACTAGGTGTTCAAATAGGCTCTACTTTTACTGAAACAGTCATCTTTGATATTAAAAATGATTGGATGATTATTGTTACAATTACCGTACTTTTACTCGTGTTAGCCTTATTGATTGCGTATTTCTTTAAAAAAATTGCTAACGTCAATACTGAAACTGCAATTTTAAGTGTTATACCAGGTGCCTTGAGTCAAATGCTCATAATGGCAGAGGAAAATAAAAAGGCAAATATTATGGTTGTAAGTCTAACACAAACATCTCGAATTATATTTGTAGTAATTCTTGTACCATTTATTTCATACTTTTTTAAAGACCCAGTGACAACAGGCGCTAATGGTGCACAAGAAGTGCAACAAAAGCTTACTGAAACATTAACCTTTTCTAATGTTTTGGTGTTACTCATCGCTATTGCTGTAGTATATGCAATAATGAGTAAAATTAATTTTCCAACCAAGCAAATGTTAGCACCGATTTTAGTGTTAATTTGTTGGAATTTAATTACTGGTATAACATTCACGTTGGATAATCCAATAATTGCAGCAGCACAAGTAATGTATATGATTCGTATCGGTATTCAAATAGCAAAATTAATGGATCAAATGAAAGGTCGAATAGCATTAGCTATAGCATTACAAAATGTTCTGCTAATTATTTCATCATTTGTTATGGTTTATTTATTTACATTCGTGTCAAACCATTCTATTAATGACTTGTTTTTAGGAGCAGCACCTGGTGGAATGAGTCAAATTGTATTAGTTGCAATTGAAACCGGTGCAGATGTTGCGATGATTTCAAGTTATCATATCTTTAGAATATTCTTTATTTTATTCTTAATTGCACCCTTGATCAATCAATTCTTAAAGTATCTCGAGTATAAAAACAAACATAGCTGAATGATAGAATAATTAATTGTGTGACAAACACAAAAAAGAGCGTGGGGAATACGGATAGTATGCCACGCTCTTTTTTTGATTCATACATAAACAAGCCCTTTATCATACAAAAATATAATAAATTAACTGAATCCTTTACCTTTGTAGTACTTTGGATTATTAGGACAGTTTTCTAAGTGGGCATTATACAGCCCGGCTGCTTCTAAAAATGAATAAACTGTTACTGGTCCTAAAAATTTAAAACCGTATTTTTTTAACGTTTTTGATAATTCGGTAGCACGTTCATCGACCGTTTTACGATCTCCAGATTGTTTATAATGCAAATCGATAGGTTGATTATCAACGTATGACCATAAGAAGTCACTAAAGCTACTAAAATCACGTTCTATTTCTATATAACCTTTGGCTTGACCTATAATTGCTTCAATTTTTTTGCGATGATGAACAATATTTGGAAACGTCATAAGTTTATCTACATCATTATTAGTCATTTGTGCAATTTTATGGGGATCAAAATTATAAAAGGCAGCTTCATAGGCTTCTTTTTTCTTCAAAATAGTGAGCCATGATAATCCGGCATGTTGAGACTCTAAAGCTAATAATTTAAAAAGTTTTTTACTATCGTAAATTGGATGTCCCCATGCTTCATCATGATATTGCAAATACAGGGCATCTTTAGTACCAAATGCACATTCATTCATAATTTTCACTCCATTTCATTGACTTATTTTTGTTTCCATTATACTATAATTAAGTAAAGAAAAAATGTCTATTGGGAAGAGTAGATGCTTCAGAATTTATAGAGAGTGCATGGTTGGTGAGAATGCATAATTCGTAGTATTGAAGGTAGCCCACTATGAACTTTAACTGAAGGTCATCATTGATGACAGATAGGTTAAAGCGTGTTTGAGCGTTAATCATTAATTAAGTGCGTAAAATTTATGGATAATAAATTTTGCGAATTTAGGTGGTACCACGGTTAATCCGTCCTATTTTGATAGGGCGGTTTTTTTAATTTTTAAGGAGGAAAAAGAATGGAAATGAAACCTAAGTATAATCCCAATGAAGTAGAAGCAGGACGTTATGACTATTGGGTTGAAAACGGTTATTTTAAAGCGAGTGAAGATGATACAAAAGAAACATATACGATAGTTATCCCACCTCCAAATGTAACAGGGAAATTGCATTTAGGGCATGCTTGGGATACAACGTTACAAGATATTATTACGCGTATGAAACGTATGCAAGGTTACGATACTTTATATTTACCAGGAATGGACCATGCTGGTATAGCAACACAAGCTAAAGTAGAAGCTAAACTTAATGAACAAGGTATTTCTCGACATGATTTAGGCAGAGAGAAATTTATCGATCAGGTTTGGGATTGGAAAGAAGAATATGCTGGATTTATTAGACAGCAATGGGCAAAACTCGGTTTAGGCTTAGATTATTCAAGAGAACGTTTCACATTAGATGATGGTTTAAGTAAAGCCGTGAAAAAAGTCTTTGTTGATATGTATAACAAAGGTTTAATTTATCGTGGTGAATACATCATTAACTGGGATCCAATTGCTAAAACAGCATTATCTGATATTGAAGTTATCCATGAAGACGTTCAAGGTAAGTTTTATCATTTTAAATATCCTTATGCTGACGGAGATGGCTACATTGAAATAGCGACGACGCGACCAGAAACAATGCTTGGAGACACTGCTATTGTAGTAAACCCAAATGACGAGCGCTATAAAGATGTAATAGGCAAACATGTTATTTTACCAATTGTTGGTCGCGAGTTACCTATTTTAGCAGATGATTATGTAGATATAGAATTTGGTAGTGGTGCAATGAAAGTAACTCCTGCACATGACCCAAATGACTTTGAAATTGGTAATCGTCATGATTTAGAACGCATCGTTGTTATGAATGAAGCCGGTGTGATGAACGATAAAGCAGACAAATATGAAGGTTTAGACCGCTTTGATTGTCGTGAACAATTAGTTAAAGATTTACAGGCTGAAGATTTAGTCATTAAAATTGAAGAACACGAAAATTCTGTAGGTCATTCAGAACGTTCAGGTGCTGTTGTTGAGCCTTATTTATCTACGCAATGGTTTGTAAAAATGAAACCACTTGCTGAGCAAGCACTAAATAATCAAGAAACAGACAATCGTATTGATTTTGTACCAGCCCGTTTTGAAAAAACATTTAATCGCTGGATGGAAGATATTAGAGATTGGACAATATCTCGTCAATTATGGTGGGGACACCAAATTCCAGCATGGTACCATAAAGAAACAGGTGAACTATTTGTATCTGAAGAGCCACCAGCAGATAGTGAAAATTGGATTCAGGATGAAGATGTATTGGATACTTGGTTCTCAAGTGCATTGTGGCCTTTCTCTACATTAGGGTGGCCAGATGTGGAGGCTAAAGATTTCCAACGCTATTTCCCGACAAATGCTTTAGTCACTGGCTATGACATTATCTTCTTCTGGGTAGCGCGTATGATTTTCCAAGGTCTTGAATTTACAGGCGAAAGACCATTCAATGACGTGCTATTACACGGTTTAGTACGTGCTGAAGATGGGCGTAAAATGAGTAAATCATTAGGAAATGGCGTCGATCCAATGGACGTTATTGATGAATATGGTGCAGATAGTTTACGCTATTTCTTAGCAACAGGTTCGTCACCAGGACATGATTTACGTTACTCTACTGAAAAAGTAGAATCCGTTTGGAACTTCATTAATAAAATTTGGAATGCCGCACGTTTCAGCATTATGAATATCGGAGAAGATTTTACAGTAGAGCAAGTAGATTTATCTGGTAATTTATCATTAGCAGATAAATGGATTTTGACTCGCTTAAATGAAACGATTGAAAATGTAACACACTTAAGTGAAAAATATGAATTTGGTGAAGTTGGTAGAGCATTATATAGTTTCATTTGGGATGATTTCTGTGATTGGTATATTGAAATGAGTAAGATTCCTATGAATGGTGATGATGAAAGTCAAAAACAAACTACTCGTTCTGTATTGACTTATGTATTAGACAATACTATGAGAATGTTACATCCATTCATGCCTTTTGTAACGGAACATATTTGGCAAAACTTACCACATGTTGGTGAGACGATTGTCCAAGCATCATGGCCAACTGTAACGGAAGCTCATGTGTATAATGACAGTAAAGAAACAATGGAACATTTAGTAGAGATAATAAAATCAGTACGTCAATCTCGACTTGAAGTTGACACACCATTATCAAAAGCAATTCCAATCTTTATTCAAGCTAAAGATGAAAACATCAAAGCGACTTTAGAAGAAAATGCATCATATTTAGATCGTTTCTGTCATCCAAGTGAATTAACGATTGAGCTAGATATTGCCATACCTGAAAAAGCGATGACGTCAGTAACTTCTGCTGGGGATGTTGTATTGCCATTAGAAGGCTTAATTGATATGGATAAAGAAATTGCTAGATTAGAAAAAGAATTAGAAAAATGGCAAAAAGAATTAGACCGTGTTAATAAGAAATTGGCGAACGAAAACTTTGTAAGTAAAGCACCTGAGAAAGTTATAAATGAAGAACGAGATAAAAAACAAACTTACCAAGAAAAATATGATGGTGTAAAATTAAGAATACAACAATTAAAAGCATAGGAGTCTTAACCATGAATTACCTAGATAGCTTATATTGGATACACGAACGGAATAAGTTTGGAATCAAACCAGGCGTAAAACGTATGGAATGGATGTTAGCCCAATTAAACAATCCACAAAACCATATTAAAGGCATTCATGTTGGTGGTACTAATGGTAAAGGGTCTACAGTCGCTTATATCCGTTCTGCACTTGTTGAGAACGGGTATGAGGTAGGCACATTTACTTCACCATTTATCGAAACATTTAATGAACGCATTAGTTTGAATGGTATGCCAATAAGCGATGATGAAATTGTAAAACTAGTAAATATTGTGAAACCTGTCAGTGAAGCTTTAGAAGTAGAAACTGACCTGGGCACTGCTACTGAATTTGAAATTATAACAACAATGATGTTTGTTTATTTTGGTCAACTACATCCTGTTGACATTGTTGTTGTAGAAGCGGGATTAGGCGTGAAAAATGATTCGACTAATGTTTTCAAACCACTACTATCCATTTTAACGAGCATTGGACTAGATCATGTTGATATTTTAGGTGATACATTTGCAGATATTGCTAGAGATAAAGGTGCAATAATCAAACCAAATACACCTGTTATTTATGCAGTTAAAAATGAAGAAGCAATTAAAATTATACGTGATTATGCTGAAGAGGCAGACGCTAAGGCAATTGAATTGGATCGCGACATTACTATTGTGTCAGAAGAAGATGAATTTACTTACAGATATAAAGATTATGAATTAGAAACATTAGTGCTAAATATGTTAGGTGAACACCAAAAAGAAAATGCTTCACTTGCCATTACCGCTTTAATTGAATTGAATGAAGCAGAAGTTGTAGATTTAGATTTTAATAAAATGATTGATGGTATCGAATCGGTAAGCTGGAGTGGACGCATTGAACAAGTTAAAGATCAGCCCTTGATGATTGTAGATGGGGCGCATAACAACGAAAGCGTGCAAGCATTAGTGGAAACGATGAAAAACTACTATCACAGAGAGCATATGGATATTTTATTTTCGGCAGTTAAAAACAAACCGATTAATGAAATGTTAGATCAACTAAAACCTATAGCAAATAATTTATATATTACTGAATTTGATTTTCCTAAAGCATTACCAAAAGAAACTATAAGTGAAGAAGTTAACTATGAACATAAAGAACTTGTTGATGATTACGTATCATTTATAGAAAATTATGACGGCGATGGTTTGATAATTACAGGTAGTTTATATTTTATAAGCGAAGTAAAAGCTAAAGTTAGCTTTTAATAAGATGAACCCAAGACTTATTGATAGTCTTGGGTTTTTCAATGTGGTATAAGTGTTATTCAACATATAAAAACACTAGTGTTGCAGAATGTCGACAAAGTTCTTAAATTTGTTGGCAGTTTTTGTGCACGCTTTCCGCGGGCACTGCCTTAGCCTGTAGTCTGCGGCGAGCGCTATTCCCGCAGGAGTCGGCTCAAAGCACTGCCAATATTACACAACAAATATTATAATATATAAATTAAACAGAAGTGTTGTTAAATAAAACAAATGATAAATGAGAACAATAAAAATTATTTCCATCTCTGTATGAGTTCCTAATAATCATTTATTTTGTAAATCGATGTGATAATTTGATTTAGATTTTGTTTCAAACTGTCAAAAAAGTTCTCAAATTTGTTGGCATTTTTGTGCACGCTTTCCGCGGGCACTGCCTTAGCCTGTAGTCTGCGGCGAGCGC
>ERZ1023396.145-NODE-145-length-23660-cov-162.066342_pt1 | contig 23660 bp, 16 predicted proteins | sample MGYA00380504_ERZ1023396 | MGnify/ENA primary metagenome ERZ1023396 (study PRJEB33173, sample SAMEA4830410) | metagenome | study: EMG produced TPA metagenomics assembly of the PRJEB25223 data set...
AACGAGCGATGAAGTAGGAAGAAAACGCCAAGTTTGCCTATGGGTAGGTTTGGGTAGGTTTTTTGGAACGGCATACAAATGCACAATTAAATGGCTTAAGTTGTTTAATATCAGTGATTTAACTTTAATTAGGTGGCTTCAGTTAGGTGGCTTTTAAGGCTTAAGTACAACAACCAATCTCAATCAACACAACCAATCTCAATCAACGAATCCGTTGCAAAATATTATCCTTTAGCACAAACTGATGATACAACGCCCCAGCCACATGTAACCCCATAAAAATCAAAAGCAGTGGCCAGAGAATATCGGTATGTAAATTGTTAAAAAATCGTGACATGGTGCGATCAGGTGTTACCCAACCCCCAATCTCAAACAAACCAAACATGCTGATGCTTCTGCCAGCGTACATCACCATCAACATGCCTGCCATGGGCATGGCAATTAAAGTGGCATAAAGTGCCAAATGCGTCAAAACAGCGATATGATGTTGCCACTTTGGCATGGATATTGGTGGAACAGATGAGCTGATGATGCGATTCATCAGTCTTGCTAAAATCCAAAATAATAAACTCACTCCCAAGGCTTTATGCCAATCCATAAAGGCAAAACCTTGGACATCACTGTCAGCCAGAGCAATCATTAACCACACCAAAAACAGCAATGCCACACTGCTCCAATGAAACCATCTGACGCTGACTGCCCACCTCTTCTTATCCCATTTTTTCTTATCAGATTGCATGTTGTGAAACCGCATGCCAGCTCCAGCTCCTTTTGCCATTAAAAAAATTAACCATCTAAGTCTACTAGGCGATACGCAATGCTGTCTAAGTCTGGTATCACATAAACAGCATCTTCATGCTCAAATTTCACTGGTTGAAACACAAATGGCAAATAGGTTGTTGCCATTGTGCTTTCACCATCTGGGGCTTGCGTTTGTTCATCATCATTGGCGGTATTGGCAGTCTTACCAACTTGATAAGGGTATAAAGCATTCACCCCTGAACGTATGTCCTCTCGACTGTTATCCTCTTCTATCTTAGCAAAAGATGGTGGCAGCTCGGCATCTAACAAATCTGAAATGCGTATGGAACGAGTTTGCAATTCACCATTGATTTGTAAAGCAAAACGATGCACCATTGTGTTACCTTCTAAGATAATCAACTTCTCAGGTACAATGTCTCTGGGTATCAAATGGTACACAGACACTTCTTGTTGTTGCCACAAATATGTCCAAATGCGTTCATCATAGTTCTCGATGGTTAAGATTAACGCTGTTGGTATCAGCCAATCTGGTTGGTTCATCGCTGGCACAATGGTTACATCAAGTAGGCCGTTACGAGTGGTCAACAAACTGACTGCTTCAAAGTTGTGCTTAAGTTGTTGTTTCAATCTGATGTCTCCCTAATAAATACAATAAATAGGACAAATGACTTAGGGCGTGCGTTTATTTAACATCATGATGCTTAAAAAACCATGACAGTTAACACAATGATGTCTAAATGGACTAACCATGGACAAATTCATTTAACTTTTTAGCAAGTTCAATGGGTGTTCCCACAAATTGTGGATATCCTGTGTCTATCATGGCTTGTGGTTGGCTAGGGCTGGCACTGCTATTGGGGTCTTGTACCCAAATTTGGCTGTTATTGGCTTTAATGTCATCAATATATTTACAACCATCATCACCCATGCCAGAAAAGATAATGCCAATCAGCTGGTCAGCATACACATCACTGGCATTTTTAAGAATATCATTGATAGAAGGGTTATAACCACATTGCCATTGCTCACGGGATAAAATAACCCGCCCATTAGAATCGCAAATGATGATTTGATGAATGGGAGCAATCAACACCTTACCGACTTGTAGGCTTTGAGTGGTGGTGATAAGTTGACATCGCCAATCATTATGGCGAGTCAATACCCTAGGCAGTGTTTGTACCATCTCTGGACTAAAGTGATGAGCCAGCAGGATACAAATGGGCAAATTAGGGGATAAATTATCCAAAAATGCCTTAATCGCCACAGGCCCACCCATAGAAGCACCAAGCACCACCACATAATCCCAATGATTGTCCTTGATTTGATAGCGTTTGGTATCATAGATGTCTGGCATGTCAAGTATCTTGGCAAGCCTTTTTTTTAGCTTGCGTTGCCAACGATGATACATTTGAGTTTCATTAAGATAAGGTGCTTCACTAAAGCCCACCAACATGGCATCACTGGCATGTTGCCCAATCAAGCGGCTTAAACCTTCGTCATACTGGCTGTCTACAAGCCATAAATCGATGTCATTAGGAATTTTTTGATGCACCAATGCCTGACTAGACACACACTCAACCAAATCCAATCCGATGGATTTGATGGTATCACTCAAGGCAAGACGTTGCTGTTGAGATTCAGCAACCGCCACAACTTTGATGTCTTCTGGGTTACGTGGCATCATTCCAGATTTACCTCAACGTTTAGTAACTGACCAAGTTTTTGTAACAGCTGAGCTTCTTGGAATGGTTTTCCCATATAGTCATTAACCCCAATGTCCAAAGCACGCTGGCGGTGTTTGTCTCCTGTGCGGGACGTAATCATGATGATGGGGATATCTTTTAAACGGTCGGTATGGCGAATTTGGGTTGCCACCTCAAAACCGTCCATACGTGGCATCTCAATGTCTAACAATATCAAGTCTGGTGTCATGTCTTGTAAAATCTCGATGGCATCTACCCCATCTTTTGCAACCTGTGCCTCAAAACCTTCACGCTCTAAGAAGCGTGATGTTACTTTACGTACGGTTACCGAGTCATCAACCACCAAAATGCGTTTTGCCACACTGCTTTGTGGTTTGTTATGCTGTTCAAGCACAGAACGTGCAGGTGCATTACGGATAAGTGCCATCAAGTCTAAGATGAGCATCACTGACCCATCACCCATGATGGTGGCAGCAGATATGCCAGAGATGTGCGACAACTGTTTACCCAATGGCTTGACCACCACCTCGATACGAGAGCCGACAATTTCATCTACTTGCAATGCCAAATATTGTCCTGTCTGATTTTTAACAATCAACACAGGTAAGGTGGTGTGCCCACTCATCGCTAACTCGTTAATCAATGCTCCAGTTAAAATTTCATTCAGATAACGCAAGCGATAGGATTGATTACCAATGGTCATGGTGTGTTCATCAGACTGATAAAATTGATACAACTCATCTGGACTCACTTGCACCACCCGCTCAATCTGTACAAGTGGCACAGCATAATGCCTGTCTGCCACACGCACCACCAGTGCATCAGACACCGCCACAGTCAGAGGCACACGCATGGTAAAGCGAGAACCTTTGCCCTGCTCGGAATCAACCGATACCGTACCACTCAGCTGACGGATTTCACTTTGTACCACGTCCATGCCCACACCACGACCAGAGATTTGCGTGACTGAGCTTGAGGTAGACAAGCCAGCGTTAAAGATGTACTGCATGATGTCTAAATCAGTCAAACTGGTGTCATTAGGGTCTATCAGTCCTTGGGCGATTGCCTTATCTTTTACCCGTTTGACGTTGATGCCGTTGCCATCATCAGTCAAGTGAATAACCACCTCGCCACCTTCACGTAAGACTTCTAAAGTGACATGCCCTGTGCGGTCTTTGCCTTGAGCCAGTCGCTGTTGTGGTGGCTCAATACCATGGTCGACCGCATTTCTGAGCATGTGTTCTAAAGGCGACGTGATGCGTTCTAAAATGGTGCGGTCCATCTCGTCATCTGCCCCAATGATGGTCAGCTCCACATATTTGCCCAACTCATTGGCGGTCTGTCTGACAATCCGATTTAAACGAGGTGATAGACGAGAAAAAGGCAACATACGTGAATTCATCAGTCCATCTTGTAGCTCTGCTTGAGTGCGAGACAGCTGTAAAAGCAGGCTTTCTGCATCACGAGTTTTCTCAAGCAGCGTGGTCTTAATATCCAATAAATCCGATGCTGACTCTGACAGCGATTTTGACAACTGGTTTAATGAAGAATATTGATCCATCTCTAAGGGGTCAAAACCTTCATTGCTCATCAATGTTTCATCATCTATTTGAGCCAAAATTTGCTCTTCTAGCTCAATGTCCATGCGTCTTAGCTGGTCTGCCAAACGCTGGACGGTTGTGCCCATCTCTTCGATGCTGTTACTTAAACTGCTGATGCCCATGTCAATACGGGCTCGGTTGATGGCAGATTCCCCTGATAAGTTAATCATACGCTCCATCAACGATGCCGACACCCGTATCATTTCATTGGCAGTCATGGTGGTGTCGGTTACTTGAGCAAAGTTACCCGATGATGCAGGCATGTCACTGATGTCATGCGTCACCTCATACAAATCTTTTATCCGCTGTTCATATTCAGCAATGGCATCTAAGTAACTTTGCAAACTCTGCTTAGGCACTTCAGCCAAACTATCAGGTTGTTGATAAAATTTTTCCAGTGCAGTGATGTATTGGGTTGGTTTGGGTGGGTTAAGGTTGTGCTTTAATACAACCACCGCTTGGGCAATCCAGTCATGGCACAGTGCCAACAACTGCAACACCATACGAGTGGCAGGACGACGACGATCAGCCAATGATTCATAGACCGTCTCCATATTATGTGCCAAGTCAGCAATGCCGTTAGCCCCAATCATTCTAGCCCCACCTTTGATGGTGTGTAGCTGACGTTGTAACTCTTGCAAAATAGTCACATCACTGGTGTTGTTACGAAATGCCTGTAGACGTTCACCACTACTTTCCACCAAATCTTCAGCTTCTTCTAAAAAGACGTTCAAGATATCTGGGTCTGGTTTTTGTTCTGTCCACGATTGCTCAAGTAAAGTCTGATAAGTTGTCTCACCAAGCAATAATTCATCCACATCAGCAGTTGTTTGAGTGGTGGTTGTGTCAGTTTTTTGGGTATCTGTTGCCGCTTCTTGAGTACCCGCTGGTTCTTCGTCCAGTTGAGGCAGTTGTAGTTGCGTGTTGTCTGGCAGCTGTTCTGACTCAGCAAATTGGTGCAACTGTTCAATCACACTGGGTACAAAGAATGAATGCCCTTGCGTTTTTACCCTATCAATCAACATTGACAGCATGTCTTGGGCAGATTGCATGACCGTCAGCCAAGCAGGACTCGGTGTTTTGTTATGGTTGACAAAAGCTTCGTATATCGTCTCCATTTCGTGGGTCAAATCACCAATACTGCTGATGCCCGCCATTCTTGCCCCACCTTTGATGGTATGCAAGTGGCGTTGCAAAGATTTTAATGCTTCCAAATCTTCTGGCGACTGTCGCCATGTGGCAAAAATCTCTACGATGCTGTCATCAAGCTCTTGAGCTTCTTCTAAAAAAATCTCTAGCAATTCAGGGTCAGTGTTTATGGTCTCGATGTGTAATGGTGCGTTATCTGTGCGTGCATTGGTTTGGTTGATGTCAGATTTGATTTTATCGTTAGTGTCAATTTTTTTGTCTTCGATGTCATCATTATCGCTGTCATCATTTTGCTGTGCCAGTTTTTGCTCAATTTTGGCTAAGACTGGCTCGTCCACTTTTTGAGTCATGCCACCTGCCAACGCATCAAACAAATCGGTCAACTGACGATGACAAACCAGCAAATCACCAATCATATCATTTTGTACTGCCATGTCAGGCTGGTGAGACAATTTGTGAGCCAAACTGTTGTATAAACTTGCCAGCACAGATAGAATGCGTTGAAATTTTTTACTTGACTCGGTCAATTTACTGAGCGTGTCAATGTGCTTAAGCTGCATTTGGGCATACTCTTTAGCACGCTGACTGTCTTCTGATAGTAAAAACTGCTCAAGCTCCCACTCAGCATCAAGCAATTCATCAATGTTGGCAGCCAATAATTTATGTACTTGTAGAGCTGGCTTATCATCAGTTGCTGGTTTTGAATCGTTTAACATGTCTTGCAGTGCTTCAACGTCATCACGATGTTTTTCATGACTGCTTTTTTCTGTCATTACGGTCTTAGCGACTTCAGCAGAGTCTTGCTTATTTTGCTCAAGTTTGTTTGGCTCAAGTTTGATTTGCTCAGTTGCGACGGTCGCATCACTGCTTTGATGGGGTTGTGGGTATTCATCAGTCGCATTGGCAGTGTTGGCTTGTTGTTCTGCTTGTTGTTGATAGGCAGTTAGGTACGACTCGATGAGCTTCACAGATTGCTTAAGTGCGGATAAATGCCCTGAATTTAGACTTTCTTCTTGTTGCTGTAATTGAGCCAAAGTCTGCTCAATCACCCCACTCACATCACTAATCTCAAGCAGAGCCTGCGAACCTGATGCACCACGCAATGTATGGAATGCTCTGACCAATTCATCAGTAATCTCAATCGGTTGATTATCATGATGCTGATGCTTATCAATAAACTGCTTGATGATTTGCAAATGCTCTCTGGCTTCTTCAACAAAAATATCATTAAAAATGCGTTGCTCATCACCCATTGCTGACCATTGAACATTGACGGTATCAGCAGAAAACTGCTGATTAATGTCATGAATTGCGGACAGTGCTTGTGAGCCATCTAAACCATCTTGGTGATTTTTATTAACTTGATTGGCTTGATTAACTTGATTAACTTGAGTATGAACAAGCTTATCTTGGGTTGCTGTGTCTTGGACAGCTGTATTTTGGATAACAGCATCTTGGATAATTGGGTCTTGATGTCCTGTGTCTGCCTCTTCTTGTTTTATGTCTGAATGATGCTGTTTATCGCTGATGGCAAGATAATCAAACTCTTCACCATGTTTTTTGCTATAAGCATGGGCGGTGGCTGCCCATAATGACATTTGTTCAGGGTAGCTGTCATCACCTTGTTCAAAAGATTTAATGATGGCTGGATAATGATTGAGCACATCACTGACCAGCTGCACCATGCCACGGTCTGGGGCGATGCTATGGTCCAGCACTCGGTTGAGCATGTTCTCAATATGCCATGCCAATTCACCTGAGTGGTTTGCTCCCACCATGCGCCCAGAACCTTTTAACGTATGGAATCCTCGTCTGACTTCTGTCAATGCTTTTAGGTCAGTTGTGTCTGCCGCCCATGATTCAAATTCAGGGGCAATGGTGTCTAATACTTCATAAGCCTCTTCAATAAAGATTTCTTTGATGTCTGTATCGGTGCCATCGTCATCAGCAGGCAGATTCATGCTGGTTAAAAACGCTTCAATCACCTCAGGTAACTTAGCGTTGGGCTGACTTTCGCCACTAATTGTACCACTTATTGTACCACTCACGTCCGCCATGACTGGCACGTCGGTATCAGCATCATCAATCACATCAACTGGCTGTTGTGTGCTTGGCTCAGTTTGAACGTCTTTTATTGTTTCTTGTCTGACTGTTTCTTGTCTGACCAATCCTGTGTTGATGGGTTGTTGTGCTAATAGATTATGAGCTTTAACAACTGTCACAGCAGGGTCGATGGATGGCGGTTGACCTTGAGCAAAATTCTCAACCAAAATTGGCAATTGTGCTTGGGTTTCAGTTATAAACTCAACCAAGTCATTACTCACAGGCAAGGTTTTATCCAATACCCGATTGAGCATGTTCTCAACGCCCCATGCCATCTCCCCAACATTGTAAGCCCCCACCATGCGCCCAGAGCCTTTTAAGGTATGAAAACCACGGCGAATCTCTTTTAACGTCTCTAAATCTGTGGGGTCTTGTTGCCAACGAGGTAACAGCTCTTCCATGCTCTCTAGTACTTCACCTGCTTCTTCGACAAAGATTTCTCTAAACTCTTTGTCCATATCAAAGTCATCTGGTTTAAGCGTGTCTTGAGCTTTAATAAATTCAGCCGTCAGTTGCCAGCCTGATGCAGAAACGCCAACAGCATCAGATGATGATAAAACAGACTCGGACATAAACACATCGTCATCTGTTAGTTTGACTTTATCATCGTCAATATTTACACTCGTATCATTGCCAGTATTGCCGTTATCTGTGGGCTGAGTCATATCAGCTGATTGAGTGTCATCTGATTGAATTTCACCACTGTCATCATAGCGAACTTGTGCAGGTTGGGCGATTTTGTCTGGATTTTCGACATGAATGTTATTAGGTTCTGCCAGTTGTTGCTGTAACAATGCCAAAGACCGCTTAATCTTTTGTTCCGTTTTTTGCAACCGCACATCATCAAAAATCTGCCCCGCCAAATAATCCAAAAACAGCTCAAACTCAGCAATGCTTTCAGCAACCGCATCACGCAACTGCCAATCCAACTGTTGTAGGTTACTTTGACGTAACGCTTCAAACAACTGCCCCAACTGATTGACTGTGGCGGATACGTCATTGAGTGCCAACGCACTTAAATTTTGTTCAATGTCTGTTAACTGCTCAGCTTTTGGCAGCTCACGGCTGTCTTGATGACGCAAGTAAGATTTAAAGTCTTTTTTAACCGTCTCAATGTCAATGCGTACTTGTCGTAAGGCTTGGCGTTCGTCCATATTCTCAGATGACAGACTTTGCCCGTGCATCGCTTGATGGTCATGATGATAAGGGCTACTGTAAGCACTTTCCCCGATTTTTTCTTCAATGGTTTGTTGGGTATTAAAGATTGCCCCATAAAGCTCTTGCATTTGTCGCTCAATTTGCCATTGCAAATTGCCCAGCATGTCAGGTTCAGCAGTAACCATTTGCAAGTCTTGCAACACTTGGTCAATATAATTGACATACAGTATCCAACCACGATGGCTGAGCTGTTTTTTGATGCTTTGCATCTCTGTTAGCACAGTCTCAGGGGCATCTAACGAAAAAATCAACTGCTCTAAACGCTGTAAAATATCCTTAAACAGCTGTTGTTCATCTGTCCCCACCCCTTGCAAACCATTGATTAATTTGTCGGTTTGTTCAGATTTATGGGGCAAAATATTTAGCTGAATGAACAGTTGTGCCAACAGCTTATTGACTTTAAGCTGAACGTCAGCTGGAATCTGCTCTGTTAACGTGAGTGTCTGTTCAACCAAACCATCAAACTGCGACAACACATGAACATATTGCCGTGGCTTGGGCAACGAATTGTGTGCCAAATCATTAAACCACACTTGCCCCAAATACCAAGCTTTGGCAAGGCTAATAAGCTGAGCTGACCGCCACAAATAGTGACTAAATTTATCCAGTTGTTTAAGGGCTTGGCTGTCATTGCTATTGGCTTTTAATAAACTATTCAGTTGATATCGCCATGCCAAATGTAGCTGTTGTTGCTGTGTTTCATTCAATTGAATTAATTGATAATTTTCTGGTAAATGAATAAAAGACAACAAACCTTGTTGATCGTGAGCATTACTGGCATCATCTTCGCCCATGACACCCATTGCATCATTGATTTGGGCATCTGGCTGATGAGGGTGAGCTGACCCACGCTCGTCATGGACAAACGGCACCAACTGCTGAAACTGCTCTGGCAGTCGTTCATATAAGTACTCACAACTTTGGGCAAGTAACGATGGTTGATAAGTACCTACCGTAATGTGTTGTTTAAGCTGATGATGCAAACTTGAGTGAGTCACTTTTAACAACTGCACCAGCAGTGTCATCGACTCATCTGACATAGAACCTTGAGATAAATATCGGCTGGTTGCTGACAGCACCGATGCAACATGAGCAAATTGCGGCAAATTTGCCACCGATAATGCCCCATGTAATTGCCAATATTGCTTGGCAGCCTGTTGCCATGATTCTGGAGCAAGCTGAAATCCATTGTCTTTTTCACCATTCGTAATCAATGTCTGAATAGATGCCAATTCGGCATTTAATACTGGCAATAGCCAGTCTAAAGACAATAGATTTGAATTTGTAATGGTCATATTAGCTCCTAGTGGCTTTTGGCTTTCTTGTCGCTTTATTTACTGTTATCTTAATAAAATTAGCTTAATAAGATTGTCTGAATCGTGCCATCTGAATTCATCAAACGCTCAAATTCATAGAGTGATGTCAATATGGCTTTTATTTATTAAGGCATATCGATTAGGGCATGTCTCTAATTTAGCACAAGCATTAAAAAAAATTGCAAAAATCATGCAACTTTTTAAAAAATGACATTTTTTGTCTTTCTTTAGCATCTGTTTTTTAGCATCTGTTGTTATCTTAGTATCTGTTGTTATCACCCATGCAAATAGGCACACGTTTGCTCAAGACGTATTTGTGTTGGCCATTTTTTGCCAAGCGTTGATGTCTGTCCTTTTCACTCGTTTCATTAAAGGGTGTTGCCATGACATGGCTTCACCGGGGGCCAACAACAAATAGCCACCCACACGGCAGTGCTTGACAAACCGAGCCAATAAATCCCTTTGGTCAAATTCTCGAAAATAAATCAGCAAATTTTGACAAAAAATCACATCATACATGTCTGCTTGGGCAGTCTTTGCTGGCAAAAATAAATTACTCTGAGCGAAGTTCACCATTTCAAATAAATGACTGGAGATTTGCCAAAACTGCTCTGTGTCTGCTTTATTTACTTTATGGCTGCTTTTACCGTTATCTTTATCCTGACCATCTTTACCCTGATTAGCATCATTGTGATGAACATGGCAATGATATTGCTTGGGTATTTCTATCAACTGACGCATGGGATATCGTGCTTGCCTTGCCTGCTCAATCGCCGAAAGACTGACATCTGTACCCAGTATACTCAAATTGGCTAACCAATTCTTAGTATTATCCGTCAGCTTTGACACCTGATTGTGTATTGCCATTGCCAGCGACCACACCTCTTGTCCTGTTGAGCAACCTGCGCACCACACCTTAACTGCGTCCGTTGTTGCATTTGAAGTATTAGAGAATATGCGATTAGAAGAAGTGGGCGTTATGGTTGGTGTTTTTATGGTTGGTGTTGTGCTTGGTGATGGTCTCAAATCAGACAGTTCAGAATGAGTAAGAATATAAGACAACCGACCGCCAACCACTTGCGTCACAAACTCAATGGAAGGCTTATGACGAAAAAAATGGGTCTGAGCAATCACCACATGGTCAATAAAGCGTTGCTGTAAGTTCCTATCATTTGGTAATGACCACCAAAGTGCTTCTGTGCTCATCGCTGATTGTTTGGCAAACTGCTCAATTGCATTGGTTAACCAAAGCTGTTGAGAGCTTGGTAATATAAAGCCAATTTGTTGCTCAATATATACCAGCCACTGCTTAGGATTGATAAGTCCACGTTTCATGTTCACCTTATATCCATCAATCCATCACACTGACATTATTGAATTGATATCAGCCAAACTTATTGCAGTTTATTAAGCCAATTATATTTAAACAAGTGATGCCTTAAAACACACCCCACCCCATAACAACTTATCCATCAATACTGATTATCCGTCAATACCCATAAGTTATAATTCAACATCAGTGGTAAAAACATCATCTTCAGATAACTTAAAGCCAGATACTGATTCTTGCAAGGCTGCCGCCATCTCATTTAACTGACCAACAGAACGAGCGGTTGCTAATGTACCTGAAGAAGTCTGGGCAGTGATGTCCTGAATGACATTCATGGTGCTGGAGATGTGACCTGCTGATGATGCCTGCTGTTGAGCAGCGTTGGAGATGTTTTGAATTAAGTCCGCTAAGTTATTAGATACGGTCTGCACCTCTTCGAGTGCTTCACCTGCGTCTTTGGCTAAGTTTGCCCCACGCACCACCTCGGTGGTGGTAACCTCCATTGACATGACCGCTTCATTAGTATCTGCCTGAATGGTTTTAACCAAGGTTTCAATCTGCTTGGTGGCGTTAGCCGAACGCTCTGCCAGTCGCTGAACTTCATCTGCAACCACCGCAAAACCTCGACCTGCTTCCCCTGCCATCGATGCTTGAATGGCAGCATTTAACGCCAAGATGTTGGTTTGCTCAGCAATGTCGTTAATCAAGCTGACAATATCACCAATCTCTTGTGATGACTCACCCAAACGTTTGATGCGTTTAGAAGTCTCTTGAATTTGGTCACGAATGGTGTTCATGCCTTCAATCGAGCGTTGTACGGTGTCTGCACCATTTTGGGCAATGGCAACCGAACGCTGGGCAACCGATGCTGACTCAGCGGCGTTGTTAGACACTTGATCAATCGACACCGCCATCTCATTAATGGCAGCAGACACGCCTGCAATTTCTTGAGCTTGATGTTCAGATGCTTCAGCAAGCTCCACCGCTGTCATCTGAGTTTGTTCTGATGATTGGGCAACTTTATCAGCAGTACTGTTAATCGCCAATACCAGCTGTCTAAGTTGGTCAATCGCAAAGTTCACTGAGTCAGCAATCGCCCCTGTGAAGTCTTCTGATACCGTGGCGTTAACGGTCAAATCACCTTCCGCTAAGTCACCCAATTCATCAAGCAGACGCAAAATTGCCATCTGGTTGCGTTCGTTTTCTTCTTGAATTTTGCGTGCCCGCTCAGATTCCACCTCAATTTCTTGGCGTTGACGCAGTGTCTCACGCTCCAGCTGTAGCCTTTCTATGACTTGTCGTCCACCGATGGCTTTATTAGCACTAAACGCTGTGCCCAATACCCCAATGGCGGTTGCCACACCAAATCCCATTGCCATGTTCATTCCCATATCGGCATAAATGGCATACAACACCAATAAAATACTAATGACCGCAACGACGGCAAATATCCATAAAATCGCACTCCATTTATTGCCAGACGTTTTTTTTATGCCTGTGTCAGTGGGAGCTACTGCATTACTCATGGTGATTGTCCTCAATACCTAATGATGTGGTTTGGCATCATAATTTGATGTGATGATGTTTTAATATTGGATCGCACAAAACAATCGAAATGATTGGCTTATCATAAATTCACTAATTCACTTGTCATAAATTGACTGGCTTGTCATCAATTTGTCATAAAACAACGTTAAAACAATGTGTCATAGAATGTGGTGTCATAGAATGTGGTGTCATAGTATGTGTCATAAAATCGCAAGTCATTTAATTCACTGACTTAATTCACCGCCACGGCATCCATAAAGCGATTATCTTGCACCAGCAAGCTTGGCATGAATATCAACCAATCTTGTTCATCTTTATAAAACTTGCCATGATTAAATTTGGCAAATGGTGAATCAATGGGTAAGGCTTCTGCTCGGTACTGACTTTCAACAAATGACTGAATGCCCATCACTCGATCAACCACCAACCCTAAGTAATAAGGCTCTTGGTCAACAACCAGCACTTTTTTTTGATTGAGACGAACTTTATTATCTTGCCCCAAAAATGCAACCATGTCGGTTAAAGGAAGCAATCGCCCCCGCACATTTGCCACCCCAAGCAACCACGGCTTGACGAGTGGCACACTGGTGTACTCTGGAAATGACAGCACTTCGTTAATTTCTCCCATCGGAGCAACAAAACGCTCACCTGCCATCTCAAAGACAATGCCTGTCCACTGTGATTTTTGAATGTTATGACGACCTGACTTTCTGGCTTCTGCCAAATCTGCCAGCCTAAGAAGCTCAATAAACCCTTTAGCAGCCACGCTGTTTTACCTCACTACCGTGCGAATGATGCGTAAAAGCTCGGCTTCTTCCACCGGCTTGGTCAGATATTCTTTTGCTCCTTGGCGTTTACCCCACACCCGATCGGTTTCTTGATTTTTTGTGCTGACAATGATGACTGGGATATGAGCGGTGGCTGAGTTTTTGGTGATTTTTCGGGTGGCTTGAAAGCCATTCATCTCTGGCATCACCACGTCCATTAAAATGACATCAGGCAGTTGCTCCTGTGCCATTTTTACCCCATCTTCGCCATTGGTGGCTTCCAACATGGTGTAGTTATTCTTGCTCAGTAGCTCACGAAACTTTGCCAACTCAGACGGTGAATCGTCAATAACGAGCACGGTAGTCATGCCTTTCTCCTATATCTGTATCGTTATCTGTGTCGTGATTAACGATAACGTTCAATCGCCCCAAACAATTCATCTTTACTAAATGGCTTGGTTAGGTATTCATCAGAACCGACAATGCGTCCACGGGCTTTATCAAACAAACCATCTTTTGAAGACAGCATGATGACTGGCTTGTTGGCATATTCTGGGTTATTTTTGATTAAGGCACAGGTCTGATAACCGTCTAGGCGTGGCATCATAATGTCTACAAAAATGATGTCTGGGTTATTGTCAACGATTTTTGATAAGGCATCGAACCCATCAACTGCTGTTACCACATCACAACCTGCCTTTTGTAATAAAGTCTCTGCGGTACGGCGAATGGTTTTTGAGTCATCAATAATCATGACCTTTAACCCTTCAAAATTATTATCCATTGCGTTGTCCTATTGTTTAAATAAAGGAGTTGTCTAAATAAACCAAATAAAATAGTATCTTACTGTCGATAAAATGCAAGCATTTGCCTATGATATATGACACACGGCATCTTATATAACATCTACGTCATATAACATCTATGTTATATAATAATGTCTAAGCTGACTGTCAAATCCACTGTTGGTTAACAACCACTTAACATCAGCTGATATACTGTACTGTGCAATTTTTAGCACAATTAAGGGATAATTTCCACTTATTTTTATCGATTTGTCAATATTTGTGTCTTGGTGTCTTATCTTGCTATTTACTTTGATGTGATAAGAAAGACATTTTTTAAGATGACAGTTTTTAAGATAACAGCCATCTGATTGCTTTTTACTTACGTTTGGCTTTTGCTCAGTTTGGTGGTTGTGCTGGTTATTTTATCATTTTCTATGCTCAAACAGTCTTTTTTTAACCACCTTTATTTAACTCAGCCAGCAAAATGTTGGCAGGTTCTTGTTATTTTGATGTTCATGGGTTTGAGTGCTTGTGAGCAAGCACCTCACCTTAATCATTTGGCAATCAACGACCATGACAATGATGGACAAGCCAATAGACAGCAGACAAACAACCATAACCATCATAACAACCAAAACAACCAAAACAACCATCATGTGGTTACGATTACCCCAACTCGGGTCACGCTTGCCGATGAGCATATTCAAAACTTCAAGCCTGAACGTTATCAACCCCATTTGACGCTCTATGGTCGTCTGTTGCCCAAAACTCAACATCTCTTAAAAGCAGAAGCCAACTGGCAAATCAAAGAAGTGTTTGTAAAACCTAACCAATGGGTAAAAAAGGGCGATGTGCTACTGAGCTATCAAATCATCAAACAGCCATCAATCGCACGCCCACCATTGCCCCAATCATTATCTCAATCGCTCATTGATGATAATGATTGGGGCAATGTTAACAATAACAGCGTTAACAATAACAGCGTGTCTAATGCCAATCAAACAGACCCAAATGATGAAAGCTCAGACAATGAAAGCTCAGATGACAAAATGACCAATAAAACAACCCATGAAGATAATCATGGGGCAAATGATTATGATGACAACACAGATAACGCTCACGTCTTTGGCGACAATGGCGACAATGGCGACAATCATATCACTGGCGAAATCTCTGATGGCGACACCCTTGCTCTTGAACAAGACAACAGCCAACCGCCAGAACGGCGAACATTTGCGGTGGGTCATCCACCCCCACAGAAAACACCAGAGATTCAAGCAACCGCCCTAAAACAAATCACCCCATCTGCGGTGGTCTCCGAACTGCTTGCCCCTTATACAGGACAAGTGATGCACAGTTATTTGCCATATATTAACAAGTCCACACCATTAAACCAAGGGCAACCGTTGCTCACTTTTAGCGATACTCGAGAGTTTCATTTTATCAGCATATTGCCAGAATACACTCGTTCACAGATTTCGGTTGGGCAGGTGGTCAATTTCTCACCACAAAACACGGTCATGCCCATAAAAATGACAGGGCAAATTGCTAAAATAGACCCAATCAGCAACAAAAGTTTGGCAGTAACCATCACTGTCATTGAAGATGATAAGTCACGCCCCTATTTAAAAGAAGGGCTATGGGTACAAGGTAAAGTGGATTATGGTCAGATTGAAGTTGGTACTTTGGTGGCAAAGTCGGCGGTGATGGGTGCAGATTTGTCCGCATTTTTACAGCCCCATGCCCATGTTGCTGCCCCAATCAAAGCTTATGTGTGGATTATCAACCAAGATTTGACCTTGACTCGCCAGCCTATCATGGTGGTGCGATATGATGCTCAAACTCAGCAATATCTGGTTTCTGGTATTCCGCCAGAAGTGTTAATATGTTTGGCAAATTTGCCAAAAAGTGCCGAAGGCAAAGTGGCAAGGATTATGTCTTAGCGTTCATATTGCTAACAGCGATATGCACAAACATGCACAAACATGCACAAAGGCAACATCATCAACAGGTGTTTAAATAAATTTACCATTGTGTAAAATTGCCAACGCTCACAGCAAAAAGACAGCTGTCTTGGTAACATTTTAGTTGTTGAGATGTTGCTTCATGTTTGGGCATCATAACCTTTATTGATGGTTTTATTCAATTTTACTTTTTTATTTTTACTTTTTGTTTTTTTACGCTTTATTAGGATTAGGATAACCAAGTATGAGCAAGCATATTTTATTGATTGAAGATGACCCAGATTTGTCTGAACTTATCGGTGATTATCTGTCGATGAATTACTATGATGTTACCGCCAAAGGCACCGCCACCGAAGGGTTAGAGGTATTAGATGTCAAAGAGCAAGACATTGATTTGTTGGTATTAGACTTGATGTTGCCTGATATGGACGGCATGCAGGTTTGTCAAAAAATTCGCAACAGCAAAAACAATCTTATCAATAAAGTTCCCATCATCATGTTGACCGCCAAAGGCGACACCACTGACCGTGTGTTGGGGTTAGAGATGGGAGCAGATGATTATATTTCTAAGCCTTTTGAACCAAGAGAGTTATTGGCTCGTATTCGTGCGGTGTTGCGTCGTCATGAATTACCCAATAACACTGACAACCAATCAGAGAGCTTAACTTTTGGGCGATTGAGTATTTTTCCTGATAGCCATGAAGTAACCATTGATGAGCAATCAGTACGTCTGACCACCCATCAATTTCAGTTATTACATTATTTTGCCACCCATGCTGGCAAGGTGCTAAGCCGTGAGCAGTTATGGCAAGCCATGCCCAATGATGACAGCTCAGACAACATCGATCGTGCCATTGATGTGCATATTTCTCGCTTGCGTGCGTTGATTGAAGACAACCCACGCCAACCCAAACGCATCATCACCGTGCGTGGTGTGGGTTATCAGTTTGCCACTGATCAAATTTAGGGCATGTTTAACTTCGATGTATTTTAAGTTGTGATGTATTTTAAGTTGTGTGGTTTTAATTTGTATGGACAGTTGTTTTGTATGGGTAGTTAGTATGGGTAAATGGTTTTAAATGCGTTGGTTTCAATTTCGTTCGGTATTTGCCAAATTATTTGTCAGTGTCCTTGTGGCACTGATATTATTTGCCATTGCCATGTTGTTGTTAAACCAGTCGGTACAAAATAATTCTGCCAGTTTAAGAACTCGAGCGGTCGCCAGTCAGTTAGTGAACCAAGTTGAGCCTTTTTTGCAAAAAGCCCAAGCGTCTGACAGCCCCATCAAAGCCCAAATCATGCTGGCAGTGGTCAAAAAAACTTTTGAAATCTTCGATGATTCACTTGATGCCAAAATTGGCTTGTATTCTGTTGATGGTTATTTGGTGTTTAAGACTGATAACGCCGATTTACCTGCCAAACTGCCAGAAGAACCTTCTTGGCTGATGAGTAACTTTCCCATTTTGTTTGGGACAGTGTCCCCTATCCAAGCACAAATTACCAGTAGCACAGGCCATACCGTCCTATATGAACCCAGACATCAACCGCATCGCTCAACGTTATCAGCAGTGCTTAACTTATTCACAGGCACATTGTTGTTATTGATGCTGATGGCTGGGGTATTATGGTGGATTGCTCGTTCGATGACGTGGCGAATCAATCAATTAAATCATCAGCTTGCCCAGCTTGGTGAAGGAGATTTCACCGCTCGGGTTGGTGTGCATGGCGATGATGAAATCGCAAGCTTGGCAAGGGGCTTTAACCAAGCAGCACAAAAAATTGAAAAGCTGGTCGCTGCCAATAATTTGTTATTGGCACATGCCTCACATGAACTTCGTACGCCCATCACTCGTATCCGCCTACAAGTTGAGATGATGGACATGCTGGCACAAGAGCTAAGCGAAGATAAAAAGCTGAAATTTGATAAGCGCGCTGCTGCCATTAACCGAGACTTGTCTGGTTTAAATCAATTGGTTGAAAGTATTTTATTGGTCAGCCGTCTAGATGCAGGACATGCCTTACAACAGGTTGAGCGATTAGACCTATACACCCTTGTACAACAAGAATCACAACATTACCCTAAAGCTCATCTTTATGGTGAATCAATCATCATTGACGGACAACCACAGCTACTGACTCACCTAATACGCAATCTACTGAATAATGCCATGATACATGGCATACCGCCTGTGCAAGTGTATGTGTATGGCGTGGAAAACATGCAACAAGTTGAGTTTATCCCCACTCGCTTGGCTGTTGATACATTAGGGGCTGATAAACAAGACACTGATGTCGATGTCATTCATACCGATTTGGCTCACACCAATATCAACCACTCCGTTCTGACAACTCAACATTCAAACCAATACGACAATCTTAATCATCTTGACAGCCCACACAATCTTGACAACCCACACAATCTTGATAACCACCATATTCCTGATAAGCAACATGATAAGCATTCCCCAAAAGCACACCCAAACAAAAACCATAAAAAATCCGCCCGTATCGCCATGAGTGATACGGCTCAAAAAGCCCAAGAAACTTTGGCAAAAATGCGACAAAAGCCCCTACCCACTGTCGTCTATCGCCATGCTGTGTTGGCAGTCATCGACCAAGGTTTGGGTGTGCCAATCGACAAACGTGAAGACATCTTTAGTCCCTTTGTCCGTCTAAAACAAGAAAAAAAAGGCTCTGGGCTAGGACTGTCTTTGGTGGCACAAATTGTTGAAGCTCATCGAGGTCATATCATTACCGACACTTGGCAAGGACATACCCGCTTTTTGGTGGTACTGCCAATCAAATCTAAATAAATCGCAACTTGATGCACGACACACTTTGATGTGGACATGCAACTCATTAATGCAAATTATTTATGCTGATTATGCAAAATCTTCATAAGCTTTTATCTGTTAAACAGGTGCAGGCATATGCCAGCTATGATATATTACATCGTCTTTTTAACCACCCAGTTTTCACCCACTTTTTGCCCATTTTTTAGCCATTTTTTATTACCCATCAGTCAACCAAAGTCAGTTGTCCATATCATGATAGTCTTAGAACAAGTCAGTAAAAAATTCCAAAGTCAAAAAGATGGCAAATCGCATTGGTTCACAGCGGTTGAACCACTGTCATTGCACATTAAGCAAGGAGAGATTTTTGGTTTAATGGGTTATTCAGGAGCTGGCAAATCCACCCTATTGCGACTGATGAATCTACTGGAAAAGCCTGATTCTGGCAACGTCATCATTGATGGCCAAGTATTGACCAATCTGTCCGCCAATCAACTACGCAAAGCCCGTCATCATATTGGTATGATATTTCAACAGTTTAACCTAATGGCAAATCGCACCGTCTATGACAACGTTGCTTTTAATTTACAAGTTTCAAGCTATCCAAAAGCACAACGTCATCAGCGTATCATGCAATGCCTTGATATCGTTGAGCTTAGTGACAGGGCGAGCCATTACCCTGCCCAACTGTCAGGTGGACAAAAACAGCGGGTTGGCATCGCTCGTGCCATTGCCCCAAACCCCAAAGTCTTGCTTGCTGATGAGCCAACCAGTGCTTTAGACCCTGCCACCACACGCAGTTTGCTTGCGGTACTTAAAGACATTAACGAACAGCTGGGTGTAACCATCGTCATTGTTACCCATGAAATGAGCGTGTTGCGTCGACTCTGTCATCGAACAGCATTGTTAGATAAAGGGCATCTATTAGAAGTTGCTGACATTCGTGATGGGGAAATTCATGCCACCACCCCAGTGGGTCAAAGTCTGGTGCAGGAGGATTGACATGGCTGCCATGGATTTAAATGAAGCGGTTAATAAACTTTGGACACTAAAGCCAGAGATTTGGCGAGCAACCATTGATACTTTTATCATGTTGGGTATTTCTACCACTGTTGCGATTTTAATTGGTGGCGTATTTGGGGTATTTTTGTTTTTGAGCAGTGATCGTCAACTGTTGCAAAATAAGCCATTATATGCTGTGTTGGGTGGTTTTACCAACTTTATGCGGGCATTTCCGTTTGTGATTTTGATGATTGCCATGAGTCCATTTACCAAAACTTTGATTGGCACAAGCATCGGCCCGATTGCTGCGTCACTGGTACTTGCCATTGCAGGGTCATTTTATTTTGCTCGTTTGGTGGAGCAAAATTTACGTGAAGTTCCCCGTGGCATCATCGAAGCGACTGAATCCATGGGAGCCAACCCTTTGACCATCATCAAGGTGCTGTTGACCGAAGCTCGTTCTGGATTGGTGCTGTCAATAACCATTTTGTGCATCAGCCTGTTGTCCTATTCAGCAGCAGCAGGTATGATTGGTGGTGGCGGTTTGGGCGACTTAGCAATTCGCTATGGTTATTATCGTTATCAGACCGAAGTCATGGTATTTATCGTCATTGCCTTATCGGTCATGGTGATTGGCATTCAAGGATTTGGTAATTGGTTGGCAAGTAAATTAGACAAACGCTAACTGGCTTTTGAAGCATTTTTTTATGAAGAATTTTATTCAACATCAGCCAAATATTTTTCACGGATATATCTCATTAATTGCGGTATATTACCTCGTTCATGTTTAATCTTTTTAAATTTAAACCATTTAATTTAGGACACTCATATGACATCATTTGACCTTTATTCCATCAATAAACGCATCTGTTCAGCGGCTGCCATTGCTGGGCTGTCTGGTTTGGTGCTTGTTGGCTGTAACAACAATGCTGGTACAAACAATGCTGACACAACAGACACCGCCACCACAGACAGCACAACCAACAGCGATGCTACCGCCTCTGCTGATGCCCCCAAAGACAAATCCACCATTGTGATTGGCACAACCGAAGGGGATTTTGCCGACATGGTGCGTAATCAAGTCCAAGCTGACTTAGAATCTCAAGGTTATGAAGTCAAGCTTGTAACCTTTACCGACTATGTGCGTCCTAACTTGGCATTGGCAGAAGGCGACTTGGACATCAACGTCTTTCAACATAAGCCATACTTAGACACCTTTAAAAAAGAAAACAATCTGGATTTGGTGGAAGTCTTCCAAGTCCCAACCGCACCGCTTGGCATCTATTCTGGCAAAAAAACTGCCTTAACCGACGCTTTTGACGGTATGAAAGTCTCTGCTCCTAATGACCCAAGTAACTTCGCTCGTGCGTTGGTGATGATGAATGATTTGGGTTGGATTACTCTAAAAGATGGCATTGACCCACTCACCGCCTCAAAAGCTGACATCGCCAGCAATCCGATGAATATTGACATCGTTGAGTTGGAAGCGGCTCAGTTGCCAAGAGCTCGTGAAGAAGTTGATTTTGCGGTCATTAACGGTAACTATGCCACCGACGCTGGCATCAAATTGACCGATGCCTTATATCAAGAAAAAAGCTTTGCTTATGTTAACTGGTCAGCAGTGAAAACAGCAGACAAAGATGCCAAATGGGTACAAGACGTGACTAATGCCTACAACTCAGACAGCTTTAAGCAATATGCTCACAGCACTTTCCCCGGTTACAAATACCCTGCCATTTGGGGTGAGCAACCACAGGCTGACACAGCAACTGCCCAAGCTGTCCCAGAGACACAATAAAGCCCTTAAGCAAAATAGCAAAAAGCAAAACCAACCCATTTTTTTGGTAAACCCTTTTTTGTTGGTAAAATAATCGCTTTTATTGGCCATTGACCAGTTGCGTCAATGGTCTTTTTTATCAATGGTGTTTTAACAGTGGCAGCAAATTAGTGGCAGCAAATTTGGGTATCATGGATTATCTTGAGTATAATAATGGTTTATGACATTCATTTTTTAGACAACTTTCTTTAGACCTTTAGACCTTTAGACGATATTTTTTACCAATGACATTAGGACACATCATGAAAACCCATCACAACCCCAAAAATGACCAACTGTTTTTACAAGCCAAAAAACACATTCCTGGTGGGGTTAATTCACCCGTCAGAGCCTTTGCTGGTGTGGGTGGCACACCCATTTTTATTCATCGAGCAAAAGGCAGTAAGCTTTTTGATACCGAAGATAATGCGTATATTGATTATGTGGGGTCATGGGGACCGATGATTTTAGGTCATGCCTATCCACCCATCATTGAAGCGGTGCAACAAGCAGCAGCAGATGGTTTAAGCTTTGGCGCACCAACCCCTTTTGAGACCACCATTGCTGATAAAATTTGTGAGCTTATCCCCAGTGTGGAGTTAGTACGAATGACCAACTCAGGCACAGAAGCCACCATGAGTGCCATTCGTTTGGCTCGTGGTTATACAGGACGGGATAAAATCGTCAAGTTTGAAGGGTGTTATCATGGACACAGTGATGGCCTGCTTGTGAAAGCAGGCTCTGGCATGCTTGATATTGGTGAACCAACTTCTAAAGGTGTGCCAAGCGATTTTGCCAAACACACCATCACCCTGCCCTACAATGACATTGATGCTTTACACGCTTGTTTTAACAAGTTTGCCAATGAGCAAGGCAGTGAGCTGGCATGTGTGATTGTTGAGCCCATCGCTGGTAACATGAACATGGTCATTCCCAGTCAAGATTTTCATGATACCTTGCGTCAACTGTGTGATGAACATGGCGTGGTGTTAATATTTGATGAAGTGATGACAGGTTTTCGAGTTGGACTTGGTGGGGCTCAAGCACATTTTGGCATCACCCCAGACTTAACCTGCTTTGGCAAAATCATTGGGGCAGGTTTGCCTGTGGGGGCATTTGGTGGCAAGCGGGCAATCATGGAATGCGTTGCCCCACTGGGCGGAGTTTATCAAGCTGGCACGTTATCAGGTAACCCATTGGCAATGCGAGCAGGGATTGCCATGTTTGATTCATTGACCAAAGACGGCTTTTATCAACAACTGGCAGATAAAGTAGATTATTTATTAAACGGCATTCACCAAGTGGCAGATAAACACGGCATTGCCATTCGCTCCAATCGTTTAGGGGGCATGTTTGGATTATTTTTTACCGACAACAACATTCCACAAAACTTTGATGATGTCAGTAAAACCGATAACCAAGCCTTTGCTCAATTTTTCCACGGCATGCTGGATAATGGCATCTATCTTGCCCCATCAGCATTTGAAGCAGCATTTATGTCATCGGCACACAGCATGCAAGATTTAGATGCCACCATTTTAGCAGCGGATAAGGTGTTTGCTGATATGAAATCTGCATAAAACAAACATAGAATAAACATAAATGAAATAAACATAAATGGCTTAAGGCGTGTTTTTACTGCAAAAAAACACGCCATCATCAACATAACAAATTTAACAAACCAAATTTAACAAACAACGACGGTTGCTGGTTAAGCGGTTTCTACGTTTCTACGTTTCTACCCCTGCAAACAACTCATTTAACGCTTCGCTCATCGTTGGGTGAGTGAAAATATAATCCC
>ERZ1023396.146-NODE-146-length-22640-cov-6.823290_pt1 | contig 22640 bp, 24 predicted proteins | sample MGYA00380504_ERZ1023396 | MGnify/ENA primary metagenome ERZ1023396 (study PRJEB33173, sample SAMEA4830410) | metagenome | study: EMG produced TPA metagenomics assembly of the PRJEB25223 data set...
TAAACTTTTTGGTATTCCACTGGGAATCAAAGATAACATTATTACTGAAGGTGTCGAAACGACATGTGCTAGTAAAATGTTAGAAGGCTTTGTACCGATATATGAATCAACAGTGATGAATAAATTGAAAGCTGAAAATGCTGTATTAGTCGGGAAAGTAAATTTAGATGAATTTGCAATGGGTGGTTCTACAGAAACTTCTTATTTCAAGAAAACAGTAAACCCATTCGATCATACAGCTGTACCTGGTGGTTCTTCTGGTGGCTCTGCAGCAGCAGTAGCAGCTGGTTTAGTTCCATTTACATTAGGTACTGATACAGGAGGTTCCATTCGTCAACCTGCAGCATATTGCGGCATAGTTGGGATGAAACCTACATATGGAAGAGTATCACGTTTTGGACTTGTAGCATTTGCCTCTTCATTAGACCAAATTGGACCATTAACGCGCAACGTTAAAGATAATGCATTAGTTCTTGAAGCTATTGCTGGTGTTGATGAAAATGATTCAACAAGTGCACCAGTTGAAAATGTGGATTTCACTTCTACTATTGGTCAAGATATTCAAGGATTAAAAATTGCGTTACCTAAAGAGTATTTAGGTGAAGGAATTGATGAAGAAGTTAAGGCATCAGTTAAAACTGCAGTAGACACTTTAAAATCATTAGGTGCCACTGTTGAAGAAGTATCATTACCAAATACGAAATACGGTATTCCATCATATTATGTAATTGCATCATCAGAAGCATCATCAAACTTATCTCGTTTTGATGGTATTCGTTATGGTTATCATTCACCAGAAGCAAACTCACTTGAAGAATTATATAAAATGTCAAGAAGTGAAGGCTTCGGCGAAGAAGTAAAACGTCGTATTTTCTTAGGAACATTCGCTCTAAGTTCTGGATACTATGATGCATTTTATAAAAAATCACAAAAAGTTAGAACATTAATTAAAAACGACTTCGATAATATCTTTGAAGATTATGATGTAGTAGTAGGACCAACAACACCTACAACTGCTTTCAACATTGGAGATGAAATTGACGATCCTTTAACAATGTATGCAAATGACCTATTAACTACACCAGTTAACTTAGCTGGGTTACCAGGTATTTCTGTTCCTTGTGGTCAATCAAATGGTCGCCCAATTGGCTTACAATTCATTGGTAAACCGTTCGATGAAAAAACGTTATATCGTGTCGCTTATCAATATGAAACTAAATTTAATCTTCATGATGAATACGAAAACTTCTAAGGAGTGGAAATAATGCATTTTGAAACTGTTATCGGACTTGAAGTCCACGTTGAGTTAAAAACCGAATCAAAAATGTTTTCACCAGCCCCTGCACATTTTGGAGCTGAACCAAACTCAAATACTAACGTAATTGACCTTGCATATCCAGGTGTATTACCAGTTGTTAACAAACGTGCAGTCGATTGGGCTATGAGAGCTGCAATGGCTTTAAATATGGATATTGCAACTGAATCTAAATTTGATCGTAAAAACTATTTTTATCCTGATAATCCAAAAGCATATCAAATTTCTCAATTTGACCAACCAATAGGTGAAAATGGTTATATTGATATTGAAGTAGATGGTGAAACAAAACGTATTGGTATTACACGTTTGCATATGGAAGAAGATGCTGGGAAATCCTCACATAAAGATGGTTACTCACTTGTTGATTTAAATAGACAAGGTACACCATTAGTTGAAATTGTATCAGAGCCAGATATTCGTTCTCCTAAAGAAGCATATGCATACTTAGAAAAACTACGTTCTATTATTCAATATACAGGTGTTTCTGATTGTAAAATGGAAGAAGGTTCATTACGTTGCGACGCTAATATATCATTACGTCCATACGGCCAAATGGAATTCGGTACAAAAGCTGAATTGAAAAACTTAAACTCCTTTAACTATGTGCGTAAAGGTTTAGAATATGAAGAAAAACGCCAAGAAGAAGAATTATTAAACGGTGGAGAAATCTTACAAGAAACACGCAGATTTGATGAATCAAATGGCAAAACAATTTTAATGCGTGTTAAAGAAGGTTCAGATGACTATCGTTACTTCCCAGAACCAGATATCGTACCGCTATACGTTGATGAAGCGTGGAAAGAACGTGTACGTCAAACTATTCCAGAATTACCAGATGCACGTAAAGCAAAATATGTTTCCGATTATGGTTTACCAGCATATGATGCCCACGTCTTAACACTGACAAAAGAAATGTCAGATTTCTTTGAAGGTGCAGTAAAAGCTGGAGCAGATATTAAATTAACATCAAACTGGTTAATGGGTGGGGTAAATGAATATTTGAATAAAAATCAAGTAGAATTACAAGACACTCAATTAACACCAGAGAACTTAGCTGGCATGATTAATTTAATAGAAGATGGCACAATGAGTAGTAAGATTGCTAAAAAAGTCTTCCCAGAGCTAGCAGAAAATGGTGGCGATGCAAAACAAATTATGGAAGACAAAGGATTAGTACAAATCTCTGATGAAGCAACATTATTAAAATTCGTCAATGAAGCGTTGGATAATAATGAACAATCTGTTGAAGATTATAAAAATGGTAAAGGCAAAGCTATGGGATATTTAGTTGGCCAAATCATGAAAGCTTCTAAAGGACAAGCAAACCCACAATTAGTTAATCAATTATTAAAACAAGAATTGGATAAACGTTAATTGTAAGTTAAATCTATAGTTATTTTCAGTTACCTGCGAGCACAATAAATTACTCGCAGGTAACTTATTGTGTGAAAAATTTGAGTTGAGACAAAAATATATAATTGAAATGCTTTCAACTCGTTTCTAAATCCTTTAATATAGAAGATGAGTATACTAAGTTGAGGGATAAATTATGAGAAAAAAAGCTAGAATTATTTATAATCCAACGTCAGGCAAAGAGCTTTTTAAAAGAACATTGCCAGACGTTTTAATTAAACTAGAAAAAGCAGGATTTGAAACAAGCGCTTATGCTACCGAGAAAAGTGGAGACGCAACTGAAGAAGCCCAAAGAGCTTTGCAAGGAAATTATGATGTATTAATAGCTGCAGGTGGAGATGGCACTTTAAATGAGGTCGTTAATGGGATTGCTGAACAACCCAACAGACCTAAATTAGGTATTATACCTATGGGGACAGTCAATGACTTTGGACGCGCTTTACATTTGCCTAATGATATCATGAGTGCTATTGATGTTATTATCGATAATCACATAACTAAGGTCGATATAGGAAAAATGAATAACAGATATTTTATAAACTTAGCTGCAGGTGGCCAATTAACACAAGTATCTTATGAGACACCTAGTAAGTTGAAAACAATTGTTGGACCATTTGCTTACTATATCAAAGGCTTTGAAATGTTACCTCAGATGAAGGCAGTTGATTTAAGAATCCAATATGACGATGAAGTTTTCCAAGGTGAAGCTTTACTATTCTTGCTTGGGTTAACTAATTCTATGGCTGGCTTTGAAAAGTTAGTACCTGACGCTAAGTTAGATGATGGCTATTTTTCACTTATTATAGTTGAGAAAGCAAACCTAGCAGAATTAGGACATATTATGACTTTGGCTTCTAGAGGAGAACATACTAAACATCCGAAAGTTCATTATAAAAAAGCAAAAGCAATTAATATTTCTTCATATACAGATATGCAGCTAAATGTTGATGGAGAATATGGAGGCAAATTACCTGGTAACTTTTTAAACTTAAAGCAACACATCGAAGTATTCACACCTAGTGATGTAACAATCAGTGAGTTAACAGAGCAATAATAAATGTAATATACGAGCACGTAGTTTAATAATAAGAGGTTAGGTAAATATCTAAAAACATCCTAGCCTCTTTTAGTATGGAGTGAATGACTGTGAATACTATTCAAAAAAACGAAGTAAGAACTGGAAAAGTAGTGGACCTAACACATGAAGGACATGGTGTAGTAAAAATTGATCGTTATCCTATTTTTGTGCCTAATTCTTTAATTGATGAAACGATTGAATTTAAAATTATCAAGGTAAAAAAGAATTTTGCCATAGGTAAATTACTAACAATAGCGACAACAAGCCCTGAGCGAGTGGAACCACCTTGTGAGTATTACTATAAATGCGGTGGCTGTCAGTTACAACATATGAGTTATGAAGCACAATTAGCGATGAAAAAAGAACAAGTTATCACATTATTTCATAGAAAAGCTAATTTTAACTCAACAATTATAGACGACACTATTGGGATGACTAATCCATGGCGATATAGAAATAAATCACAAATTCCTATTGGGAAAAATAGTGATGACCAAGCAATAATGGGCTTTTACCGTCAGAGAAGTCACGATATTATTAATATGGACGAGTGTCTAATACAAGATGAACAACATCAACACATGATGAATTTTATTAAACAATATTGTAATGAATTAAATATTAGTATTTATAATGAAAAAACAAAAAAAGGTTTGTTGCGTCATTTAGTAGTTCGTACTGGTCATCATACAAACGATTTAATGGTGATTTTAGTCACTAATGGAAAACAATTCCCGCAAGCTCAACAACTTATTTCACGTTTAATACAGAACTTTCCCCAAGTGACGAGTATTAAGCAAAATATTAATACGATACATTCTAATGTCATTATGGGTGATCAGTCATATACATTATATGGTGAAGATAAAATCATTGATACTTTAAGTGAAATTACATTTAAAATCAGTGATCAATCCTTTTATCAAATCAATTCTGCTCAGACTGAAAAACTTTATCAAAAAGCTATTGATTATGCTAATTTAGCAGGAAATGAAATAGTACTAGATACGTATTGTGGTATTGGTACAATCGGATTATATATGGCTCCTAAAGCAAAACATGTTTATGGTGTCGAAGTAGTCAAAGAAGCAATCGAGGATGCTAAGCAAAATGCTCAACTTAATGAATTTGAAAATACAACTTTCGTCTGTGGTAAAGCTGAAGATGTTATCTTACAATGGAAACAAGAAGGAGTACACCCAGATGTTGTGATGGTAGACCCTCCAAGAAAAGGCTGTGATGAAACATTTTTAAATACATTATTAGCCTTAGAACCCAAAAAAATAGTCTATATATCTTGTAATCCTTCTACACAACAACGTGATGCACAAATACTTGCAACAAAATATAATCTTACCCAAATTACACCAGTCGATATGTTTCCACAAACAACTCATGTAGAAACAGTGGCGCTTTTTGAACGCTTGACATCTAACGAATGATGCAGTGTAAAATGTTTCAATATGGAAAAGTTTATTAAAACTATATTACAGACAATTTATTTTATTGAATTTTATAATATAGGCATTTATAATCAAAATTGAAATTAATATTAATGTGATTGAGTGAGGAGGGTGAATAGTGTTTAAAGTTAGTTTGTTTTCAAATAAAAAGGCGCTAGAGCGCTTTGCATTGTTTCAACTTGCGGTTATTATGATTACCATTTTGTGTTCATATAAAATTGCTTATGCGTATACGCATATCATAGAACAAAATTTAATATTGAATATACTTTTCGGTGTGATTGGATTTGTAGTTGTAGCAGTTATACATGAATTTATTCATAACTTGTTATTCCGAGGTTTTTCCAAAGGAAATAAGCCTATTCATCGCTTCCACTTTGGCATAATATCAACACATATGCCTAACGTTTACTTTAAAAAATGGCAATATGCCATAATCATGCTTACACCGTTAGTTGTTATAACAACAGTACTTTCAATATTATTCTTATTCTTTTCTTATTCATCATTAATATTTATTGGAAGTTTTCATATAGGTTATTGTCTTCTTGATTTATATTTTGTAATGGGAGTATTAAATAATAAAGTGAAATACATTGAAGACACTGAAGAAGGTCTAATTTATTACACAGAATCACCATTACAAGAAGTACAATCAGAAACAAAATAATAGTACAAATGATTCACTCCAACATGTCAGTAGGACAAGCTTTTGGAGTGTTTTTTGTTTGATTGTATTATAATTTAACTGGTTGATGATACATGGATGAACAAATTATTGTGCAGGAGGGAAAAGTTATGCATGAAAGACGAATAATTCATATTGACATGGATTACTTTTTTGCACAAGTTGAAACGAGAGATAATCCATCTTTAAAAGGGAAACCAGTCATAGTAGGTGGTAAAGCAAGTGGACGAGGTGTAGTGTCTACGGCTTCATATGAAGCAAGGAAATATGGTGTTCACTCAGCAATGCCTATGGCTCAAGCTCATAAATTGTGTCCCAATGGTTATTATGTAACGCATCGTTTTGAAGCATATAGAGCGGCCTCAAAAATTATTATGAGCATTTTTAAAAGTTATACTGAAATTGTTGAGCCACTATCATTGGATGAAGCATATTTAGATATAACACATTTAGTGAGACCTGACTTACCAGCATCAACGATTGCACAATTTATCAGACGTGATATATGGGAGCAAACACAGCTCACAGCATCTGCAGGTGTTTCATACAATAAATTTCTAGCAAAATTAGCGAGTGGTATGAATAAACCTAATGGCTTAACAATTATTGATTATCATAATGTGCATGATATTTTAATGGGCTTAGATATTGGAGACTTTCCCGGTATTGGAAAAGCAACTAAACAGAAAATGCACGACCATGAGATTTTTTGTGGCCGAGATTTATATGAACAAAGTGAATATAATTTAGTGCGGTTGTTTGGGAAGCGAGGTCACGGCTTATATAATAAAGCCCGAGGTATCGATCATAATTTAGTAAAGCCTACGCGAATTCGTAAATCAGTAGGTACTGAACGTACTTTTGCTACAGATATGAATGATGATGAGGCAATACTGCAAAAGGTATGGGAACTGAGCACTAAAACAGCTGAAAGATTAACAAAATTACAAAAGTCGGCCAAAACAGTAACCGTAAAAATCAAGACATATAAATTTGAAACATACTCTAAGCAAAGAAGTTTGAGAGAGCCAGTGAGGTCTGAAACAGATATATACAATATTGCGTATGCCTTGTTTACAGAATTAAAAGAAGCGGATGTACCGATTCGGTTAGTAGGAGTAACTGTTGGAAATTTAGAAAAAACGACATTTGAAAATATGACGATATATGATTATTTAAATTAATCCTTATCTTGTAATTGTTTACCATAGACGTTTAACATGGCTTGTAAGTTATCATAGTGTTTTAATAGGCGAAACGTAATCATAGCACAAGCTTTAGCGTCGTTAAGCGCATCATGATGTCCATGAAAATCTAAATTATAAAATTTCATCATATGGTTTAACCCATAACGCGAGTTACTGACAGTACGTCGTGCTAATTGCAATGAGCAAAAATACGTCATAGCTGGTGTATCACAGTGAATATACTTGATACTTTCATGTAGTACAGTCATATCAAAAGAAGCATTATGAGCTACCACTGGTAATTGATTGATAAATTGCATCATATAAGGATATACTTCTGCGAAAGTTGGAGCTGATTTGACATCACTACTTTGTATACCATGAACTGCTATGTTTTGTTGTGAAAAGTAATCATGAGGATTGACGAGCGTATAAAAAGTTTCTACGATTTCATGGTTCACAACTTTGACCATACCTATAGAACAAATACTAGTACGTTTTCCATTTGCAGTTTCAAAATCAAGTGCTACGAAGGCATTATCGTTCATTAGCTTTAAATCCTTTCTGTGTAAAAATGAGTTTTAGACATATTACTATAAAAAAATAGTTCACGAGGTATTTTAACATACAATAGATAATATTTATTATATAATAAATATGAGATTGTGACAGCAGTGCTTAAAATCTGAGTCCTCATTATAGGTACTTCAAACAATAATCACACGTCCCAACCTCATGGTAATGTATCGTATTAATTTATTAGATGAAACTTATTATTCCTCTTCATCAAAAGAACGTGCAGCAAGCTCTTTTTCATATAGATATAACGTATTGTGGTCATCGCCAATGCGTTTTAAGTAATCAATATGAGTTTCAAACATTGATTCTTCTTCTACTTGTTCATCTAAGAACCAGTTTAAAAATGAAATAGTAGCATAATCTTTATCTTTGTTCGCGATATCTGATAAGTTGTAAAATCTACGAGTAACATCTTGCTCTTGAGTTAGTCCATCTTCAAAAGTTTCTAAGATACTTTTGAATTCTGATTTAGGAGCTGATATAGCAGAAAATACGGCATGCTCACCACGATCATTGATATAATCATAAATTTTCTTACCATGGAAACGTTCTTCTTTTGCTTGTTGGATATAAAAATTTGCAAAACCTTCATAGGACTCTTTATCACAGTATGCAGCCATTGCCATATAAGCATGTGCTGCAAAAAATTCATGGTTCATTTGTTCATTTAAAGCATTTAACAATTCTTTATTTAACATAAATAACAGCCTCCTATTGATGTAATTGGTACAAGTATAGCAAAACCATTGTTTTTAGTAAATAATAATAATTACAATCTGTGTATTGTCAAACCTTTTTAATTGAGAATGGTTTGGAAAGCATTTAAATCGTGTTATAATATTTTAGCGAATAATTAAGGGAGGAAACTTATGAGACATTGGACTGCAACTCGATTAGCCAAATTGGCAAGGTCAGCTAGTAGAGCTGTCGGTAAGAAAGGAACAGACTTACCTGGCCAAATTGCGCGAAAAGTGGATAAAAATATATTGAAAAATTTAGCTTCAAAAGTAGATGAAATTGTATTTATTAGTGGTACAAATGGGAAAACAACTACATCTAATTTAATTGGTCACACTTTAAAGAAAAATGATATTGACATCATACATAATAATGAAGGAGCTAACATGGCTGCTGGTATCACTTCAGCATTCATATTACAAAATACGGCTAATACAAAAATAGCTGTTATTGAGATAGACGAGGGTAGTATTCCAAGAGTATTAAAAGAGATGACTCCGACAATGATGGTATTTACTAACTTTTTCAGAGATCAAATGGACCGTTTTGGTGAAATTGATATAATGGTTAATAATATTGCTAAAGCAATTGAAAATAAGGGAATAAAATTATTGTTAAATGCAGACGATCCTTTTGTTAGTAGATTAAAAATAGCGAGCGATACAGTTTTATATTATGGTATCGAAAAAAATGCCCATCAATTTGAGCAAAGTACAATGAATGAAAGTAAATATTGTCCAAACTGTGGAAAATTATTACATTATGACTATATACATTATAATCAAATTGGACATTATCACTGTGCGTGTGGGTTCAAGCGTGAACAACCTAAATATGAGATTTCTGAATTTACATTATCACCATTTATAAATATGGTAGTGAATGAAACCACTATGAACATGAAAATAGCAGGAGATTTTAACGCATATAACTCATTAGCTGCTTACACAGTTTTACGAGAATTAGGTTTAGAAGATGACCTTATTCGTAAAGGCTTTGAAACATATACATCACAAAATGGACGCATGCAGTATTTTAAACATGGGGAAAAAGAGGCCATGATTAACTTAGCTAAAAACCCTGCAGGTATGAATGCCAGTCTGTCAGTAGGTGAAAAAATAGAAGGTAGCAAAGTATATGTTTTAGGTTTAAATGACAATCCAGCAGACGGTCGAGATACATCATGGATTTATGATGCAGATTTTGAAAAGTTATCACGTCAAACTATCGAAGCAATAATTGTAACTGGGAATAGAGCAGAAGAATTACATTTACGATTAAAGCTAGCTGAAATAACGGCTCCAATTATCGTAGAAAAAGATATTCACAAAGCGTCAGCACTAACAATGAATTATGCTAGTTTTACAGTAGCAATTCCAAATTATACTTCATTAGCACCTATGTTAGATCAGTTAAATCGTTCTTTTGGGGAGGCAAACTAAATGAAAGAACTGACCATTTATCATTTCATGCCAGATAAATTAAATTTATATAGTGATATTGGCAACATTATCGCATTAAAACAACGGGCAAAACAACGCAATATAACAATTCATGTCGAAGATATAAACCAAACTAAAGGTGTAACTTTAGAAAATTGTGATTTATTCTTCATTGGTGGTGGAAGCGACAGAGAACAAGCGCTAGCAACCCAAGAATTAAGTAAAATTAAAAACACTTTAAAAGAAGCTATTGAAGATGGTATGCCAGGCTTAACAATTTGTGGCGGTTATCAATTTTTAGGTAGTAAATATATAACACCAGACGGTACAGAATTAGAAGGTTTAAATATTTTGGATTTTTACACACAATCTAAAGAAGAGCGTTTAACTGGTGATATTGTAATAGAGAGTGACACATTCGGTACTATTGTAGGGTTTGAAAATCATGGTGGTCGAACATATCATTCGTTTGGCACTTTAGGTAAAGTCACACATGGATTCGGCAATAATGATACAGACGGCAAAGAAGGTATTCATTATAAAAACTTATTAGGTACATATTTACATGGACCAATATTGCCTAAAAATCACGAATTAACAGATTACTTATTAGAAAAAGCATGTGAGAGAAAAGGTATTACTTTCGAACCAAAACAATTAGACAATACAGTAGAAGAAGCGGCAAAACAAGTTATAGTTAAGCGCGTGAAAAATAATAAAAAGTAGCTATTAATAAAACCACTAAGTTTACTTACTTAGTGGTTTTTAGATTGTCTACTAAGTTTATGGCTTTGTTGGCAGTTTTTGTGCACGCTTTCCGCGGGCACTGCCTCATCCTGTAGTCTTCGGCTGGTGCTCTTCCCGCAGGAGTCGGCCCAAAGCACTGCCAATATAATAATATATAAATTAAAAGATAAAAAAGAGTGATTTGAGAGAAGATTGGGCGATGCAAAAGAACAGTATAGTTTGCTCGATGGACGATATATGGATTCCAAAGTTTTCATAAATAACACACTAATTTGTCCTGCCATGAACCTTAAAAAATTAGCAATGTAGTTAGTAAAATAAATGATGAACGCCTGATAGACACTACTTTTATGAAAAAACTATATAGATAAAATAAACAAATACCCCCTTTGCAAATTAATGTGAAGGAGGTGTTTATGTTTTGAAAGTCTAAGTAAGCATACTTAGTGGTTTTTCATATGTATTATGATTACGCATAGCGTTCATCTAAAATACGATAAATCAATAAAATTTCGTAAATGATGTGACTTTTAAGTTGATGTTCATCGAATTCATCCAGTCCTTTAACTGAATTTTTTAATATAGAAGCACTTTGCTTTTCTCTTTTGAAATGACCTGTTGCTATTATTTGGTTAATACTATTTGCAATGGATAAGATTGCGTATTTTTCTTCAATATCAAAGCCAATTGCTGTGCGTTTAGGTAGATATATAATGTTCGATAAATGAGAAATAAAAAGGCGATCTGTTTGTGCTAAAGTTTGAAGTTTTTTTAATTTTATCCATTCTTGCTTATCGTTTTTATGATATGCTAATTCATCGTTTTGATAATTAATTAAAGTTTCTATTTTTTTGCTCGCATCTAATAATTGGTTAAGTTGTTGGTTTGACTGTTCGGATTTAAATTGACTGAGTAATAATTGTTGCATGCGATTACTATATAAACTGTACATTTTAGACTCAGTCTCTTTAATTAGTTGATCAAGTTGATTATAATATTTTGGGGGCAAGATAATAAAATTGACTAATGCCGCAGTACTTAAACCAATAAAGGCAGTTAGTAATCTAGAAAAGAAATTAAAAATATATGCGTCATGTATACCAGGTATCATTGCAACTGCTGTCAAAGTAGCAACAGTAGTACCTGCATGTAAATTTAAGCGGGTACAAATTAAAATGGTAAACATAGTACTTAACGCATAGGATAATGGAGATTGATCACCGAATAGGTAAGTAAATATAACAGCTAAAAGTGCACCAATAACAGTGGCAGGTAGTCTTTTGTATCCTTTTTTTATTGACGCTTTTGCAGTAGGTTCAATTGTTACGACTGTTGTCAATATAGCAAAAATAGGATTTAAATTTAGCAGCATACAGAAGAGCGCTGTTAAGAATGTTGCTAGTCCTGTTTTAAGTGTACGTGCACCAATAATATTTTTATACCATTTATCGTTCATAGTTCAAAACTCCTAATCGTAATAACCAGATGTGTAAAACTGTTTATGTAATTTGAAAAGTTAAAATGTTAAACTAGTATGTATTCTAATACTGTAAGTTATTATATCAAAATTTTTCTGCTATAATAATAAGTAATATAATTTTATAAAAAGGATCGGGATAAAATGATTGTAAAAACAAATGAAGAATTACAAGCCTTGAAAGATATTGGGTATATTTGTGCTTTAATAAGAGATAAAATGCAAGAAGCAACAGTACCTGGTATTACAACAAAAGAATTAGATGATATCGCAAAAGAATTATTTGAACAACATGGAGCATTATCTGCACCTATACATGACGAAAACTTTCCAGGACAAACATGCATTAGCGTAAATGAAGAAGTCGCACATGGTATTCCTGGCAAACGTGTCATTCGTGAAGGAGACTTAGTAAATATTGATGTTTCAGCTTTAAAAAATGGTTACTATGCAGATACAGGTATTTCATTTGTAGTAGGTGAAGCAGACAATCCAATGAAACAAAAAGTATGTGATGTGGCATTAGAAGCATTCGATGCGGCTATGACGAAAGTTAAACCTGGAACAAAATTAAGTCAAATAGGTAAGGCAGTACATGCTACAGCACGTAAAAATGATGTTACAGTTATTAAAAATTTAACTGGTCATGGCGTAGGGCAATCATTACATGAAGCACCAAGTCACGTGATGAATTACTATGATCCAAAAGATAAAACATTATTAAAAGAAGGCACAGTTATTGCTGTTGAACCATTCATTTCATCTAATGCAACATTTGTTACAGAAGGCAAAAATGAATGGGCATTTGAAACAAAAGATAAAAGTTATGTTGCCCAAATAGAACATACTGTAATTGTCACGAAGGATGGCCCATTATTAACAACTAAAATTGATTAATAATGTTCGGTCTAAAGTCTTAATGTAATATGGTTCCGGAGCCTATAGGATTGGTTCCGGTAATTTTTTATAATGAAATCTAATCAATGATGAGGTGGTTTCATGAATTATATTACAACTTATTTAAATCGTGTGTGTCAACAAACAATGGAAGTTAGTTTAAACACATACCGTGAACATTTAGATCAAAAACTTAAAAGTATCGAACGCTATATTAACTATTTAGTGCAAAAAAGGGACTACATAGGTAAGATGATTGACAGTCTCGCATTAAGATTAGAAAATAAATATATCGATATGATTGAAGAAGAATATATTGACTGTGCAGAAGAAATTGAACATGATGATATTGAAGCAATAAAACAAAAGTTAAATGTAATGGAAGCTGACTATGCACGTATTGAGACAGATTTATCACTACAAGCAAAAGAAAAAATCAACACAGAAACAGAATGTGATTTAATCGAACGCATAAGTTTAGTCGCTTAAAGAAAGGTGGCGAACCATGACACATAAGTATATATCGACAGAGATGTTGATTATCTTTACAGCATTGATGATTATAGCCAATTTTTACTATATCTTTTTTGAGAAAATTGGCTTTTTATTAGTGTTGTTATTAGGATGTATCTTAGTTTATGTAGGCTATGTATATTTCCATAAGATAAGAGGGTTGTTATCTTTTTGGATAGGTGTGTTATTAATTGCTTTTACATTGCTATCAAATAAATATACGATCATTATTTTATTTATCTTTTTAGTAGCTTTGATTGTAAAGTATCTTATTTACAAATTCAAACCTTTAAAAGTTGTTGCAGCTGAATCTGAAGTGGACAATCCAGAATTTATAAAACAAAAATGGTTTGGTGAACAACGTACACCTGTGTATGTATACAAATGGGAAGATTTACAAATACAACATGGTATTGGCGATATACACATTGATATGACAAAAGCAGCCAACATTAAAGAAAATAATACTATTGTAGTAAGACAACTCATTGGTCGCATTCAAATTATCGTACCACTTAATTACAATTTGAATTTCCATTTTAGTGCTTTGTATGGCAATGCTTATCTCAATGATAAATCATATAAAATTGAAAATAATAACATTAAAATTAATGAAGAAACCAAAGAAGAAAATTACAATGTAAATATATACGTATCTAGTTTAATAGGAGATGTTGAGGTGATTTATAGATGAATCACTACATTAGAGCAATAGGCTCTATGCTAATATTAGTATATAGTACATTAATTGCTTTTTTCTTTATAGATAAAATATTTGTAAATATTATGTATTTTCAAGGTATGTTTTATACCCAAATATTTGGTATTCCAGTATTTTTATTTTTAAATTTGCTCATAATTTTATTATGTATCATTGTAGGATCGGTTTTAGCTTATAAAATAAACCAGCAAAACCATTGGCTACAAACACAAATTGAACGTTCAATTGAAGGAGAAACAGTAGGGATTAATGACCAAGATATAGAACTTTATAATGAAACTATAGAGCTCTATCAAACGTTAGTTCCACTCAATCAAGAAGTACATAAACTGCGAATGAAGACCCAAAATTTAACAAATGAATCTTATAATTTAAACGATGTCAAAGTTAAAAAAATAATCGAAGATGAACGACAAAGATTGGCTAGGGAATTACATGATTCAGTGAGTCAGCAACTTTTTGCAGCTAGCATGATGTTATCAGCTATCAAAGAATCCCAATTAACACCACCGTTAGATCAACAAATCCCTACATTAGAAAAAATGGTACAAGATTCTCAACTAGAAATGAGAGCATTATTACTACATTTAAGACCAATTGGTTTAAAAGATAAGTCTCTCGGCGAAGGTATTAAAGATTTAGTTGTCGATTTACAGAAAAAAGTACCAATGAAGGTCATACATGATATTGAAGATTTTACTGTACCTAAAGGTATTGAAGATCATTTGTTTCGTATTACGCAAGAAGCGATATCCAATACATTACGTCATTCCAACGGTACAAAAGTAACAATTGAATTATTTAATCAAGAAGCATATTTATTATTACGTATTCAAGATAACGGTATTGGTTTTAACGTAGATGATAAAGCTGAACAAAGTTATGGATTGAAAAATATGCGGGAGCGTGCATTAGAAATAGGTGCCACATTCCATATTGTATCGCTGCCTGATTCAGGTACTAGAATAGAAGTGAAAGCACCATTAGATAAGGAGGATATAGATGCCAATTAAAGTATTATTTGTAGATGACCATGAAATGGTTCGTATTGGAATTTCTAGTTATTTATCAACACAACAAGATATAGAAGTAGTAGGCGAAGGTAAGTCAGGTAATGAAGCAATTGAATTAGCACATAAGTTACAACCCGATTTAATATTAATGGATTTAGTTATGGATGATATGGATGGGGTAGATGCAACTGCGCAAGTAAAAAAAGACTTACCGCAAATTAAAGTAGTTATGTTAACAAGTTATATAGAAGATAATGAAGTATATCGTGCGTTAGATTCAGGTGTAGATAGCTATATTTTAAAAACTACAAGTGCAAGTGATATTGCCGAAGCGGTGCGTAAGACATATCATGGTGAGGCTGTGTTTGAAGCAGAAGTATTAGTGAAAATGCGTAATCGTATGAAACAACGTGCTGAGCTTTATGAGATGTTGACAGAGCGAGAGATGGAAATATTATTGTTAATTGCTAAAGGTTATTCTAACCAAGAAATTGCTAGCGCATCACACATTACTATTAAAACAGTTAAAACACACGTAAGTAATATATTAAGTAAATTAGAAGTACAAGACCGTACACAAGCAGTAATCTATGCATTCCAACATAATTTAATTCAATAAAAAAGCAAGTCACCGGCATTTTAGATAAATGCGAGGTGACTTGCTTTTTTATTATATAGCTTAAGAAAAATTAGCTTCGTCATCTTTATTTTGTTCAATAGCTTGCATTGTGCGTTCTTCAGGTGTTGGTCCTGAGATAATTTTACGTTGGTGAATAATTGCATTAATTTCAGCGCCGATAATAATAATAAAACCAGTAATATATAACCAAAGCATTAAAATGATAATCCCTGCAATACTACCGTATGTTTTAGAATAATTCGAGAAATTAGAAACGTAATAGCCGAATAAAAATGACCCTACTATAAAGACAATCGTCGCAAATACAGCTCCTGGAATAACAGAAGATATTTTAATTTTGACATTAGGGGCTAATGTATATAGCACCATAAATGCCAATAAGACGATAATAAATGGTAACACAATACGAACAATACTAAAGAGCCAACTGATTTGTTCTCCTAGACCTAGAGGTCCAAATAATAATGAACCAATTTGTTCGCCAAATGCTGGTAAAATCATGGCAATTGGTAAAATAATAATCATGGCTAATGTGAAAACGACGCTTAATAATTTAGCAACGACAAAATTACGACTATCTTCAACATCATAGGCAACATTAAATGAATTCATTAATGCTGTCATACCGTTAGATGCAGACCACAGAGATAAAATTAAACCAACAGATAGTAAGCCGCCACTGGCATTATCCATTATGTCTGATATTAAATGAGATACTTGTTCAGCATAGTCGGGTGGCATGTTTTGGCTTATCATATTTTGAATTGTTTCTTGCTTTACGCCAACTACAGGTACGATTGTTAATAGAAAGATTAACATTGGGAAAAGAGAAAGCATAAAGTAATATGATAATTGTGCCGCTAAACCAGATGCATCGTCTTTACCAATTCGATAAACTAAATACGACAAAAAGTTCGAATCTTTTGTATATTTGGCTGGCTTATTTATACGTGAGACAAAGAATGCTTGGTTGTCTTTTTTAGTATCTTTGGAGTGAAATTCATTAGGTGTAACGTATGTACGATCAGTTTCAACCTTGTTAGACTTGTTATTTTTATTATGTTCCTTATTTTTAATAGAATTTAAAAATTTAGAAGTTGTAGGTTTGTTCTTTGACATATCTGATCTCCTTAACTTTTTAATGACTACTAATAATATACTGTATAAATTAAAATAGGTAAATACATTATTATGATATTAAAAAATAATTGTTAACCATATAAAATTTTAAGACAATGTAAATAATAACAGTGCGATAATTGTTTAGTAAAAGGCTGGGACATTATAAATGTTCCAGCCTTAATGAATGTATTGAATATAAATTCTATGCTCAAGATTAAAGCACGAGCTTGTTAAATACGTGATCAAGTCATTGCATAGCTCATGCTATAGAGAAACTTAACCATTAAGACGGTTATTTTTCTTTTCTACAAATGTATCTTTAGCATCTTTTAAAGATTTTTCTAATTCAGGATTATTACGTCTGATTTCTTCAATCGCATCTTTCCAATATAGAACTTCATCTTTAATATTGCTAATTGCAGATGGTTTGCTTTGACGGTTACCATTTTTAGCATCTTGAATAGATTGTTTTAATGATTCACGTGTTGATTTGTCAGCTAAAGTAGCTGCACCGCCAATAACTGCACCTAATAATATACCTGGAACTAATTTATTTTTCATTGTGTGTTACCCCTCTCTTAAGTTAGCGTCTTTTACAATATAATCAATTAAGTTATCACAAGCTGATTGCACCATTTCAAAAACACCTTCAAAGTTATTAGTGTAATAAGGATCTGGTACATCACTTTCTTCCATACTACTAAATTCTAGTAATTTGAACAACTTTCCTTTGATAGATGGATTAATTTTTTTAATATTTTCGACATTACTTTGGTCCAACGCTATAATATAGTCGAAATCATCATTCGGTTCAAACAATTCACTAATCATTCCATCAGTTGGAATATTTTGACTTTGCAATATTTGTTGCGTACCTTCGTGTGGTGGTTGACCTAAATTCCATTTACCCGTTCCACGAGATTTTACACGTATCCCCGTGATGTTTCTATCTTGTAAGCGTTGCTTCATAATACCTTCTGCCATCGGAGAACGGCAAATATTGCCTAAACAGACAAATGCAACTGTTACCATAACTGATTACCTCCATATTAATTACTACATACACTTATTTTACCGGTTTTTGATGTATTTCTAAAGGTGAATCGTCATAAAAATTTTACATGATTGCATTATTTGATAAAATAAATTGATAAAGAGGTGATATAAATGACTAATAAAAATGAACAAATGATAATAGAAATTAGAGAGCGTCTAAATTTAGTTAATCAAAGCGTCATTGACCCAGCTAAATTTGAAGGAGCAGATGAAAAAGAAATACAGGAAATTCATAGTTATGTAACAACGAAATCTTCATTTACACCAAGTGAAGCGACTGCTATTGCGGATGCATTAGGCCAAATACGTAAATAAGGAGTGTTAGCATGTCTGACTTACAATATAAATTACAACAATACGCTCAACTATTAGTTGATGTAGGAATGAATGTACAACAAAATCAACCAGTATATATTCGCTCTAGTGTTGATGCATTAGAATTAACGCATTACATAGTTGAAGCAGCTTATAAAAGAGGTGCTTCAGATGTCAAAGTCGAATACAGTGATGATCGTTTGACACGTTTAAAATTTGAACATGAAACAACTGAACATTTTGAACATAATGAAGTTAAATCTTATGAAGTAGATAAAAGAATGGATTATGCACAACGTGGTGCTGCAAATTTAGCACTTATAACGCAAGATCCGAAATTATTAAATGGCATTGAAGCTGACAAATTAGCAACGTATCAAAAAGAATATAGTCTTGCCTATAAAGGATATATGGAAGCAAGCCAGAAAAATGAATTCCCGTGGTGTGTCGCTGCATACCCATCTAAAGCATGGGCTAAAAAAGTATATCCCGAATTGTCTGAAGAAGAGGCATACTATAAATTTATTGATGAAGTACTAGATATTGTCAGAGTTGATGGTAATGATCCTACTGAAAATTGGCAACAACACGTAGCTAATTTAAGTAAGCATGCTCAAAGATTACAAGATAAAAATTATTCTGCTTTAAGATATGAATCAGAAGGAACAGATTTAACTATCGGCTTGCCTACAGGTCATATTTGGGAGGATGCCACTAGTTACACAAGCAAGGGACAAGCATTTGTAGCTAATATACCAACTGAAGAAGTGTTCACAGCGCCACATCGTGAACGTGTAAATGGGTATGTTACTAATAAATTACCATTAAGTCACAATGGTAATATTATAGACGGCTTTAAGTTAACTTTTAAAGATGGAGAAGTTGTCGATGTTTCTGCAGAACAAGGTGAAGAGGCTCTAAAAACATTGTTATCTACTGATGATGGGGCTAAGCGTTTAGGTGAGGTAGCATTAGTACCGGATGATTCTCCTATTTCTAATCGTAATACAGTATTTTTCAATACGTTGTTTGATGAAAATGCTTCTTGTCATATAGCATTAGGTTCAGCATACGGTTTTAATATTGAAAATGGTACAGAAATGACTACCGAAGAAAAAGTTGCAAGTGGATTGAATGACTCACTTATTCATGTTGATTTTATGATTGGAAGTGACGATTTAACTATCTATGGCATCACACAAGATGGTACAGAAGAACTTGTTTTTGAACAAGGTAATTGGGCTAAGTAAGGATTATAGTTAATTCGAGTATGGGGAAGGGAAATGAATATGAAAAAAAGAACAAGTAAGCCAATGTCTGAAGCTAGAAGTGTAAAAGCTCGACAAGTATTTCCGCAGGACACTAACCATCATCATACGATGTTTGGTGGTATGTTGATGGCCAATATTGATGAAATTGCTGCGATTACTGCAATGAAACATGCGAATGCACAAGTTGTAACAGCATCAACGGATTCAGTAGACTTTTTAATGCCAATTAAAACAGGCGCAATATTATCTTATGAAGCAATGGTAAGTCACGCTGGTTCTACATCTATGGAAATATGTGTACAAATCATTGTTGAAGATTTAATAAAAGGTGAGCGCCAGTTAGGAGCATTAAGTTTTTTAACTTTTGTTGCTTTGGATGATGAAGGTAAGCCAACAACAATTCCAGAAGTGTACCCGGAAACACAAACAGAAAAATGGTTTTACGACTCTGCTAGTATTCGTGTTAAAAGAAGAAAAGAGCGTAGAATTGAAAGTAAAGAAACAATTGAATTTTTAGAGAAAGTACAACATATAGAATAATGAGATAAGTTGAAATTTAAAGTAATAACAATATAAAAAGCCAATTCAAGCAATTGAATTGGCTTTTTTATAGTTAATTATATAATTGATGCATGTGCTTTTCATTTTCTTTAAAATTCGCAGTTGGATAATACATATTTTTAACTAAAACATTAGGTCCTAAACATTTAAATGCAGGACAATGACAATTTAAACTTTGAGCTAATGGAGAATTTAACCATTTTTCGAAGACAGTAGGCAATTTATCATGTTTGATGTTAGATATTGTACCTGTCTCATCACCAAAATCCGTTACAATCACATTTCCAGTAAAAACATTTACGTTTAATCGATTACGACCATCTGGATCATTACGCATAGTAACATTTTTACTTTGGCGTAAACGCTCTAATAAAGCTTGGTCGTCATCATCATTAATACACGGATAAATAGGTAATGTACCAAATAACATCCAAATGTTGTCGTCGCGAATATCCAATAACTGATGTATGGCTTGTTTCATCTCTTGTAATGACAATACATTTAATTCACTGGCAAAATCCGCGGGATACATCGGATGGATTTCATGTCTACTACATTTCATATCTTTCACAATTTCGTTATGTATTTTTGTTAAATAAGGTAAAGTACTTTGGTTTAACATCGTTTCTGCGGAAATAAACATTCCTTGGTCCGACAATGTTTGAGCGTTATTGAGCATTTGGTCATAAAGTTTGAGCTTGGCTTTTAAAGGTGGTTGTTTTTCCATTGCTCCAAATCCTACAGTGGCAAATTCATCTAATGTACCCCAATTATGAGAGATATGCATCACGTCGATATATTCTGCAATGTCTAAATAACGATCTTGAGGTAGGGTGAGATTTGAATTCATTTGTACGTATATACCTCGATCATAGGCATATTTCAATAAAGGTTTAACTACTTGCTTGATAGATTTTTTTGAAAACATAGGTTCTCCACCAGTAATCGACATCGTTTTTAAATGTGGGATTTCATCTAAACGACGATAAATAATGTCCATAGGTAAGGGGTCAGGATCTTGCGTTTGTAGGGTGTAACCCACAGCACAGTGACTACAACGCATATTACAAAGGTTTGTAGTAGTAAACTCTATATTACTTAAAGTTAATTTATTATGCGTCTCGATATCCGTATACGCTTCCCACGGGTCGTTGTTTATACTAATAGGTTGTTTAGTATGGATTTGATGTATCGTCATTACTAATCCTTCTTTCTTTCATTTTCATATTATCTGTTCTATTGTAAACAATATCCAATACGACTGTATACCATTTACAGTCAAAAAATTGTAAAAATTAAACTGTAATATAATATATCGGCTATCATTATTAGTTCAGAACATGTTAGTATGTAGTTATCATATATAAAGGAGTTAACATTCAATGGATGAAAAACAAACTATGGATCAAATCAAAAATAGATTAGAACAATTTATTGATGATATTGATCACGTAAATCCTAACGAAGTTAAAGTTGAAGATATAGATGAGTGGATTGGCTTATTAGATCAACTAGAAGAAAAAGTTAAGTCAGTATCTAACTAAAGAAAGTAATGCAGATGACGTTTAAATGTAGGCTTTTTCGGTTATACAAATTATATAACGGCAAAGAGAAAGGTGATTTTAAATGGCAAAAAAAGTAGCAATTATACTTGCAAATGAATTTGAAGATATTGAATTAACAAGTCCAAAAGAAGCAATCGAAGAAGCTGGACATGAAACAGTTATCATTGGCGATGTTGCAAACCATGAAGTTGTAGGTAAGCATGGCGAAAAAGCGACAGTACAAGTAAGTATTGCTGATGCTAAGCCTGAAGATTATGATGGTTTATTAATTCCTGGAGGATTTTCACCTGACCATTTAAGAGGCGATGAAGAAGGAAGATATGGTACATTTGCGAAATATTTCACGAAAAATGATGTGCCAGCATTTGCGATTTGCCACGGACCTCAAATACTAATAGATACTGATGATTTAAATGGAAGAACGTTAACTGCAGTGCTCAATGTGAGAAAAGATCTTTCAAACGCTGGAGCACAAGTTGTAGATGAATCAGTAGTTGTAGACAATAATATCGTTACAAGTCGTACACCAGACGATTTAGATGATTTTAATAAAGCAATTGTTGAACAATTAAAATAACAAGCGTTAACAAAACTTAATTTAAATATCCATTATGGATTTAAGAGGCTAGGACAATATTGATTCGTCCTAGTCTCTTTTCATATGGGCAGTAGCTGACTGCATTGAAAATGCGCTTCAAACCAAGCTTGTTTCAACGCTAGTCATCCTTGCCGGGGTGGGACAACGAAATCATTTTTTCAAAATCAGATTTCTGTCCCACTCCATGTTTTATTCGAAATCTCTTTTCATATGGGCAGTAGCTGACTGCATTGAAAAT
>ERZ1023396.147-NODE-147-length-22480-cov-4.842631_pt1 | contig 22480 bp, 17 predicted proteins | sample MGYA00380504_ERZ1023396 | MGnify/ENA primary metagenome ERZ1023396 (study PRJEB33173, sample SAMEA4830410) | metagenome | study: EMG produced TPA metagenomics assembly of the PRJEB25223 data set...
CCCCCGAGCAACAACGCCAGGCGTTGCGCTTGCAGCTAGCGGCGCAGCGTCAGCGTCTGCAGCAGCTGTTGGGCGCCGACTCGAAGGGCAGCTATCCCCGCAGCCTGACCCTGCGCCTGCTCAGGGCTATGCCCGCCCAGCGCGTGCAGCTGGTTTCTGCGCTGGCCATGTTGCTTGGGCCGCGTGCCTTGCGCAGTTTCAGTCTACTGCTGATCCTCGGTCGCTTCGTACGTCTGCTCGCCTCTGGTGCGCCACGTCAGAGACCGGCAAGTGCTCTGCCAAAGCGCCTGAGGTAATGTGTCTGGGAAGTACGCTGGCGTACATACAACTGCTTTGCACTGGCACAGCATGAAGCTGACCAGAAGCGGGGCGGCCAGCGCCGCAGCAGGTTCAGCCATGCACGGAATGATCGAATCACCCCTCGTCAGGCATATCAATGCGCAGTGCCAGTCGCTCGCGCTCTACCTGCACAAACCCAGTGGCATGCGTTATGCCGCCAGTCTCGAGTCGGCCTGGAGCTATGAACTCAATCCGCTGTACGGCCAGGCGCGCCACGCCACGCTCGACGATCTGGCCGATACGGAGGTCTGGCAGCGCCTGATTTGAGCCCGCTGGGCGCCTGATCTCTGGCACCGTTTGCGGCTACAGCCGCGCGAGCCAGTTTTTTAGTTCCTTTGAGACGGCATCCGGCTGCTCCAGCGGAGCCAGATGGCCACAGGTCTCGATAATGGCCAGATGCGAGGCGGTGATGGCGTCGGCCATTTCCCGGTGGACTTCCGGTGGCGTAATGGTATCGGCGCTGCCGCACAGCACCAGGGTTGGACAGGCGATTCGATACAGGTCCGGACGGCTATCGACACGGCCGATCATGGCCCGCTGCTGGTTGATGCAGACTTGCGCACCTTGACTGTTGGCCATGGCACGAATCACATCCAGCAAGCTCGGATCATCCAGATGCGCCGGGTGCACCAGTTTTGGTAGCAGCCCTTCGATAACGGCAGGAAAGTCCATTGCCGCCAGGCGTATCGACTGCATTCGGGATTCGCTATTTTCGTCCGTGTCGGGCCTGGCACTTGTATCCAGCAAGGCCAGAGCCAGCACGCGCTGCGGTGCCTGGCGGAAAATTTCCAGGGCGACATAGCCGCCCAGGGAAAAACCGGCCAGGGCGAACTCATCGGCCGGTGCCTGGGCAAGCACCGCGCTGGCCATGGCGGCAATGGAGTCTTCATCGCTGACGTCGGCGACCGAAACGTGCGTGGTGGCGGCGAGAGCTGCGGCCTGATATTGCCAGAGGCGCGCATCGCAGAGTAATCCCGGAAGCAGCAGCAGGTGTGGTCTGGTCATGGTCGGCCTCGCAATTTTATCGGCAGATGGGGGGGGAATCCGGACAGGCTGGACACAGCCTCTGCTCAGGTTGCGCCATGCGCGGCGTGGCGACCGTGCGTTAGCGCACCCAGGGGCGGCGGCACTGAGCTGTGGGGAGGTACGCGAACGCACAGACGCCGCGCTGCCGTGGCAATAGCCTGAAGCCGTACGCGCTTTGTGCGTGGAGCCAATCGGGAGTAGAGCGATGGACACCTATCGTCATAATGTATCCGCCAGTTTTGCCCAGCGTGCAGCGGCTGATCGCGTCCTGTCCAAGCTGCTCAAACGCGGCTTATCACGTGAGCAGTTGCAGATACTGGATGCTAGTGAACACACGCCGCTGGGCCTGGCGGCTCGGCTCAAAAGCCGTTCGGCGCGCAATGCGATGCTGACCTATGGCGCCATCGGCGCTGTGGTCGGCGGGGTATTGGGCGCACTGGCCCAAGCGGCTCTGGTCATCTCGGACATGGGCTTGCTGACTGCCAGCCCATCGCTTGCGCCGATCATGCTGATGGGCTGGGGTGCTTTTCTTGGGGCCTTGCTAGGGGCCCTGGTCGGCCTCGCTGCGGTTGTCCCGTGGCGTCCGAGCCTGACTCCAGAGGAGATAGCCGCCGGCGGTAGCGTGTTGTTGGCCAATACCCGCAGTGCCGAGCAAACCAGCATGGTCCGTGAAGTGCTGACGGCTTCCAGTGGTACCTGCAAGGATGTGGATATGGTCCAGAGCGGGCGTGACGGCTGGTTAAGCTAAGTTGCGGGTCATGTCCGGCATCAGCGTCCTTCGGTCTGCCTGAGGCATGGCAGCCAGCGCGGCGTAATTTGCAGTAGATATGGCCGGTCAGCCTGCTGGGGCTGACCTGGCATATCGTCCTCGTCTCAGAAGGTCAGCGCCTTCGATTGCACGCTTCTCACCCCGCGCACGTTTTCCGTAAGTTTCACCGCCAAGGCGCGTTCGGCGCCATCGTCAACCTTGCCGCTGAGGGTGACGACACCGTTCTCGGTGCTGACATCGATGCCCGTGCCGCCGACGTTGCGCGAATAGAGCAGAGTGGATTTCACCTTGGTGGTGATCCAGCTGTCGGCGATGTCGTCGCCGGCTTCGCTGGCGGCCTGCTTGCTGCTGTCGACCATACCCGGTTTGTCAGCCTTGACCTTTAGCTGATTGTCGACGGCAGTCACGCCGTTGGTGCTCATTGCCAGGCTGGCCGCATGCTCGAGGGCTTCACTGCTGCCCACAGTGCCGCTGAGAGTGACCTTGCCGTCGCGGGTGACTACCTTGGTATCCATGCCCTCGGCATGTCGGCTCCATAGCAACTTGGACTTGATCGCCGCCGTGGTGCTGGCATCGTCGATGGTATCGCCGAAGCTGCGTTCGTCACTGGATTTGCTCGGGGTGAACTCAGCATCGACGACGATGTTGTTGGTCACCGAATCGATGCCGCTGACGCCGAGCGCGATCTCATTGGCCAGTTCCTTGTTGGCTTCTTCGGTCACTCGGCCGGTCAGCGTCGCCTTGCCATTGTCCACCGAAACCTTGAGGTCGCTGGCGCGCAGATAGGGGCTGATGGAGTAGGCGGTCGAGATCTGGCTTTCCTGGCGTGCCTCGGTGATGTCCTGGGACATGTTTTCCGCTAGCGCACCACCGCTCGCTGTGGCGATGGCCAGAGCGAGCGATGAAGCCAGCAGAAGGGTGCGCGGTTGCGTGTGCATGATAAGAGTCCTTTGCGAGAAAGCCGGCGGCGATGCGCGTGCAGCTGGCGCCTGGCCGATGGTCGGTGGGAGGGCGTTGCACCGGTATCGGCTATGGCCGATACCGGATGATGCAGCTTGGCAGCCCATGGGCTGGCAGTCGGTGCGTTGGCGCACCGTGGGCAGGCCCAGGTTCATATCCGGCCAAGTAGCACCAGAATGAGGAGGATGGCGACGATCAGGCCCAGGGCGCCGCTGGGCATGTAGCCCCAACTGCGGCTGTGGGGCCAGGTGGGAATGGCGCCGACCAGTAGCAGGATCAGCACGATCAGCAGAATGGTGCCCAGGCTCATGGCAGGCTCCTTGCGGTATTGATGATGGGGTGGGTGTAGCAGGAGCGCGGTGGTGGGTCCGTGCTCTACATGACATCAGCATGGCGTAGACAGGGCTGCCGATCTGTACGGCTGCGCACGTAAGCTGGCGATAGCGCTGCAAGCTGTTGCGGCGGGCAGGAGAGGGGAGCTTGGCGCTGAACGCCAGGAAGCCAAACGCTCCGCAGAGGGCGGAGCGATGGAGTGCGCGGTCAGATCAGCTTTTGCATTTCTGCAGGAAGCTCTTGACCTGTTTGTCGGCCTCGTCACGCGTGAGGGCGTAACGCTCTTTGATCAGACCAGCCAGTTTCTGCTCCTGGCCTTCGGTTTTCAGCAACTCGTCCTCGGTCAGTTTGCCCCAAGCGATCTTGGCGGCGCCGACCTGTTGCTGCCATTTGCCTTTGAGGGCATCCGTACTGGGCAGGCTCATGACTTTTTCGGCTCCCGGTTCTGCGCGTTGCGCTTGTCCTGAGTGGCCTGCGGCTTGGCTTGGTTGGCCGCTTCCTTGGGTTGTTGAGGCGACTTGGCGGGCCCCTCGAAGGTGTCCTTGCTGATGACCGGATCGCGATCCGCCTTGTAGAACGGCTGGGCGGTGCTGGCGGTTGACGGTTTCTGGGTTTGGCCTTCGGCTTTACCCGAATTCTTGGCCGGTTGTTGATAGGTGGGCTTGTGCATGGTGACCTCTGGTGAAACCGGCAACTGCAAAGGTGCGAGGTGCCGGGAAGAGGACTGTGACAGGCTGGTAAGGGCCAGTCGGTGCGTTGTCGCGCTTAGGTTGGAAGTCAGTGCTCGGTCAGCGTCATCAGAATATCGGCGTACCAGGTGCAGGTAAGGCCCAACGCCTCGTCCAGCAACAGGTCACGGCTGCCCAGGTCGACCCGGGACGAGTGAATACCCAGCAGGCGCCACGGCAGGGATTGCTGCCCGGCCGCGGGATTGCTGGTCCGCATCACCACCGGTGAGCCACTGGTGCCGCGGTGAGTGCGAGCGTCGGTGAGAAAATAACCGAGACCCTGAAAGCGAAGGCCGAAAGAGGACGCGAGAATTGCGTGGCGTACCACTGGCATGTGGTGAAGGCTGTCATGGAAGCCGAGCGGAAAACCAACCACCAGCAACTGGGCGCCGATCTCGATATGTTCCTGAGGCTGCACTAAATGTTCCGGTCTGAAGGCGTGGTAGGCGATGGCATCGGGCAGTGCTGAACGCTCGATTTCGATGGCGGCCACATCGATCTCGCCGGCACTATCCAGGCCTTGGCGCCATAGACTGCCGCCGTTGCGGTAAAGAGGGATGGAAAAGCCTGTGGAACTGGCCATGTTGCTCGAATCGGTGTGGACCTCTATCTCCAGGCTGTCCGGGTGATGACCAGTGGGCTCATCGATCAACACGTGGCGGCTGGTGACCAGGAACAAGCGCTCATCGCGGGCGAAGAAGAAGCCGCTGGCATTCGTCAGCACCTGCGTACCCGCAATGGTGGTGATACGTGCCACGCTCAACATCAGGGAATCGATCATCGTCTTAAGGGCCTCCGGTCGATAATTTGCTTACCGACTGACATGTTGCATCAAGTCCTTGGGCTAGCCCGCAAACAGTCAAACCAGCGGTGCTACTTGTGCCATTGCGTCCTGATCTTTCATCCATTCTGCAGCCAGCCATGGCATCACCGATGAATGCGAGGCCATCCCTCGTTTCGGTGCAGTGCAGTCTATCGGGTGAAGACCGCAGCGTATGCGTGCCAGCGTACGGATCGAGTGAATACGGGGTGGCAGTATCCGTATGGATGGCGCGTCTGCTTCGCGTCGGATAATTCCGATTGGTGAACGATATGCACAAGCCCAAGAAATCTGACCAACCAAGTAAACCTGCTGACCAGTACTTGCCCGGGAGCTCTGATTCGAGCAGTCACCAGCAAGAGGTTGAGCAGCGTGAGCGTCGACTTCTCAGGCGCGATAAGCGCGAACAATCGACACGAGACTTGCAAGATGACTTGATGGATAGCTAGCTCGGCTGGTGGCTTTTGCTCGTCTGCTCGGTCATTCCAGCAGGCTGCGTCTTCAAGACGTGCGTAGGTATCAGGTGGTGCGATTGCGCTCGAAGAAGCTCAGCACCTGTTTCTCTGCTTCTTCGTGGGTCATGCCGTAGCGTGCCTCTACGAGGTGGGTCAATTTATCTTGATCCCCTTCGGATTTGATCAGTTCATTAAGGGTCAACTCATCCCAGTTGATCATGGCCGGACCAGCCAGCTGCCGCCATTTTCCTTTGATGATGTCGCTAAGTAGTCTGCTCATTTGACTTACTCCGTGATGTCCAAAGGCTGAGTGGGCGGCATGACGGGATTAGGGCTGCTGATGAGATTCAGCGGCAGCTTGATGTCCACATGGTGTTCCCGATCATCATCACGCATTGGCACCCTATCGCCTTCAAGACGGATGTCATCGAGGTCGATCGTCTGTTCTTTCTGCTCTGTGCGTAGCACCGTGATTCGGTAAGGCGTGGCGCCATAGCGGTAGTGCAAGGTGAAACCGGGCCAATGTGCCGGCAACAGCGGACGAATATGCAGGCAGGCGCCGTTGCGTTGCACACCGAGCAAGGACTCGACGATCAAGCGGTACATCCACCCGGCGGAGCCGGTGTACCAACTCCAGCCGCCACGCCCCTCATGAGGTGGCATGCCGTAGACATCGGCAGCCATCACGTAGGGCTCGATCTTGTAGGTCGCAATCGCAGTGGCACTGTCACCATGCGTGATGGGGTTGATGGCGTGCAGGAGTTCCCAGGCTCGCGTGCTGTCGCCGAGCGCGGCGAAGGCCATGCTTGCCCAGACCGCTGCGTGGGTGTATTGGCCGCCGTTCTCGCGGATGCCGGGCAGATAACCCTTGATATAGCCAGGGTCCATGGTGCCGTCATCGAAGGGTGGGGCGAGATGCTTGATCAGACCTATGTCACGACGAAACAGGTGACGGTCGAGCGACTCCATGGCCATGCGCTGGCGCTTCTCGGGGGCCGCGCCCGAGAGTACGCACCAGCTCTGGGTGATGGAGTCGATACGGCACTCGTCATTGCTGGCAGAGCCCAGCGGCGTGCCGTCGTCGAAGTAGGCACGGCGATACCAGGCACCATCCCAGGCGGATGCTTCCAGGCTGTTACCGAGGGCTGCGGCTTGTTCCAGGCAGAGGCGGGCAAAGTCCGGGTCGCCATTGAGCTCGGCGATTGTCGCGAACTGGCGCAACACCTCGTGGCCGAAGAAACCTAGCCAGACGCTTTCCCCCTTGCCCTGTTCACCGACCCGGTTCATCCCGTCATTCCAGTCACCATGCCCTATCAGCGGCAGGCCGTGAACGCCGCGTGGCAGGCTGTGGTCGATGGCACGCACACAGTGCTGATAGAGGGTCTCGTACCGGGCCGACTGGCCGGGCAGGTCGTAGTAGGATTCCTCTCCGTTATTGAGTGCGCGCCCTTCCAAGTATCCAACGCTTTCCGAAAGTACGCTGTGGTCACCCGTGACTTGCACGTAGCGGCTGGTTGCCAGTGCCAGCCAGAGATAGTCATCGGAACAGCCAGTACGCACACCACGGTTCATCGGTGGATGCCACCAGTGCTGCACATCGCCCTCGATGTACTGGTGTGCTGCGCACAGCAGCAGATGCCGACGCACCGCTGCCGGCTCGGTGTGCAGCATGGCCATGCCGTCCTGCAATTGATCGCGAAAGCCGATGGCGCCGCCAGACTGGTAGTAACCACTGCGTGCCCAGAAGCGGCTGGCGATGATCTGATACATCAGCCAGCCGTTCACCAGGACATCGAGCGCCGGCTCGGGCGTTTCAATCTGCACCGCTGCCAGCGTCGAACGCCAGTGGGTGCGTACGATTTCTAGCTCGACCGCTGCTGTGGCGTTGCCGCGCATGCGCTGAACCAGGCGAGAGGCGCTCTTTGTGCTCTGCTCGGCGCCCAGACGGAAGGTCACCTCGTGGCTTGCCCCAGGCTCCAGTTCGATCCCGACCCTGAGCGCAGCGCAGGGATCGAGCCCCGTGCCCCTGCGCCCTGACAACTGCTCCTGGGCCATGGCTGCCGGTGCCTTGAGGTTGCCATTGCGTCCGATGAATTCGCTGCGGTCGGCCGTGCTGCTCATGAGCGGCATGTCGACATCGAAGAAAGCCACCCGGCCAGGGAATTCGATCGAGTAGGCGTTGCGCGCGAACAGGGTGCCCGTGTCCGGGTCCGTATCGGTGACGATGTGCATGGTCGATTGACTGCGCAACTCGCCCAGAACCCAGGCTACATAGCCGGTGATCGAGAGTCGACGTGGCCGGTCCGAGGTGTTGCGCACCAGCAACTGCGAGAACTTGATCGGCGCCTCCAGTGCCACATAGACCCGCAGCTCGGTCTGAATGCCGTCCTCATCGTGCTCGAACAGGCTGTAGCCGAACCCGTGGCGGGTGAGGTAGTGACCGTTTCCCGGACAGGGCAGGGCAGTCGGTGACCAGTAGTTGCCACTGTCCTCGTCGCGCAGGTAGATGGCCTCTTCGCTGGCGTCGGTGACGGGGTCATTGCACCACGGCGTGAGGCGAAATTCGTGAGCATTCTCATGCCAGGTGTAGGCGCTGCCGCTTTCCGAGATCACCGTGCCGAAGTGAGGGTTGGCGATCACGTTGACCCAGGGCGCCGGAGTGGGCTGACCAGGCATCAGATGGATGACGTACTCGTTGCCGTCGGCGCTGAATCCCCCATAGGGGTTGCTCAGCAGCAGGCTTGGGTCTGGTTCCGGAAGTGTTGAGCTGCGCGCGGGCTTGCGCAGCAAGCGCGCATCGAACGCCGGCAAGGCCGGGCCTGCTTTGCGATGGCGAATCTGCTCGGACAGACGGCCATGCCTGTCGCTGAGCACCAAGTGTGCCACGGCCTGCATCAGAATGCGGTCCTCGCTGGACAGCTGCTGTACGGGGCGAACGAAAATGCCGCCGGGTCTATCCAGCAGATGAGCCTCGCTGCCGGAGGTCGCCAGGCCCAGGATCAGGTCTTGCAGGTTTTGCCGGTAGCCGGCCTGGTCTTCGTTCCAGATCACAAGGTCTACCACCAGCCCCTTCTGGCGCCAGTAGGCATGCGCCTGTACCAGTTGGCGTACCAGTTCGATGTTGCCTGCGCTGGAAATTTGCAGCAGCACGATGGGCAGGTCGCCCGAGATGGCCTGGCCCCAGAGCCCACACTGATTGCGCTGGTTGGCCGCCAGGACCTCAGGGGGCGCGCGCAGCGAGGGCGCGCTGTAGAGGATCGACGCGGCCATCTGTTCGAACAGGCGTGCATCGGCGTGGCTGATGTTCAGTTGCCGCAGCAGCACTTGGCTGTGTGTCCAGGCGAGATCGAAAACACGATCGGCGAGGTGACGGTCGCGGTATTTGTTGATCAGGTGCAGGCACCCGCTGCGGCTGTCGCTGACTCCGCTTACCAGATCGATAATGGCGCCCTGGCCGGCCTCCAGAACGAATCGGCAGCGTATCGCCACGATGGGATCGAGCACGGCGCCGACCGTCCCCGAGAGCTCATCGACGTCCATGGCCGCCGGCTGCGCCAGGTTGCGCCCTCGACCGATGAAGAGAGCGCGGTCGGTTTCGTAGGAAATCGCCTCGATGTCAACGCCATGGGCTGCCAGCAGGTGGCATAGCCAAGGGGGGCGTTCTGTTTTCGAGCGCGGCCGGCGGGTACACAGAATCGCCTGTAGATCCGCGTGCAACTCGGTCTCTATGAACAGCTTGCTGAAGGCCGGATGGGCCGAGTCACTGCGCTGCGGTGCTAGCACCACTTCGGCGTAGCTGGTCAGTTCGATGGAGCGGCGCGTAAGGCCACGATTGTTGATATGCAGGCGCCGCAGTTCGGCATTGTCCTCGGGGGAAACGACGATCTCCGTATGGGTGTCGATATCCCGTTCGCGCACGCGGAATTCGGCTCTGGCGTCGGTGAATATCGCCTCGAAACTCTCCGTGCGTTGCAGCGTTGGTTGGAATGCGCTTGACCAGAATGCACCACTGGCTGTGTCGCGCAGGTAGCAGAAAGTCCCGGCGGCATCACAGGTAACGTCCTCCTGCCAGCGGGTGACGGCGAGCTCGTCGCAACGGCTGTAGCCTCCTCCGGCATGGCTGATCATCACGTGATAATGGCCGTTGGAGAGCAACTGGACGGCAGGGTGGGCGCGATCAGGGTGGGTATAGACGCGCAACTTGCTTTCATCGGCCCGAGCCGCCGCTTCTTCTTGCGCCACTTGGGGCGCATGCAGGTATTGAGTCGCACTCTTGGGCATGCGCTCCTGGAGCAGCAAGGCCGTGGCCTGGAACTGTGGGTCGGCCTCGAAGCGCCGGTGCATGGGGCGCTCGAGCAGCACGGCAGTGAGCGCCAGGAAGCTCATGCCCTGGTGATGGGCCATGAACGACTGGATCACCGCCGAGCTGCGCCCCAGGGGCAAGCGCGTGCTGGTGAAGTCCAGTGCCTCGTACAGGCCATAGCGACCCGCCATGCCCATGCCAGCCAGCGCCTGCAGGTTTCGGCACGCCTCGGCAGGCGCCACCATCAGTGCCAGAGCCGATGCGTAGGGGGCGATGACGATGTCGTCGCCGAGCCCGCGTTTCAGGCCAAGGCCTGGAACGCCGAACGCTCGGTACTGATAGTTCAACTGCGTATCTAGGGCGTTGTAGCCCGACTCGGATACGCCCCAGGGCAGGCCGAGCTTGCCGGCATAATCGATCTGGCGTGCCACTGCGGCCTTGCAGGTCTGGTCCAGCAAGGTTCTCGGGTAGCTGGGCATGACCAGCAGCGGCATGAGGTACTCGAACATCGAGCCGGTCCACGACAGCAGTACCGGGACGCCACCGCTGCTGGTCAACAGCCGTCCGAGGGCGAACCAGCCCTCCTGTGGCAGCTGACCTTGGGCAATCACCACGAAGTTGGTCAGCCGCGCCTCCGAGGCCAGCAGGTCGTAGTAGGCGCCATCGAGGCGCTGTTCATCGGCGTTGTAACCGATGGCCAGCAGCTCTCGCTGCGGGTCATAGAGAAAGGTGAAATCCATGTCTGCTAGGTCGCCGGCCAATTTGGCCAGGCGTTCTACCAGCGCGATTCGCTCCATTGCGCAGGCTTTGGCTTTGCGCGTTGGCACCTGCTCGTCTGCCGACCAGTCGTTGGCATCGAGCGTTGCCAGTTGCCGCCAGGTGACGAGCTGCGACCGTTCACCTGGCAGGAGCAGGCTGGACATTTCAGCACTCAGGTCTCGGCATTGTGCGCTCAGCACCTGTAACCAGTAGCTGGGTTCGTCTTGCTGGCCCAGAGGCACGGCCAGTTTCTCTGCCTGCTCGAGCAGGCGCTGCACGGTAGGCAGCAGGTCGTTCGGGGACTCGGGCGTGAGCGCTGGCGCTGCCAATACCTTGAACAGCTCGTCAAGAAGCTGTTCATCCAGACCGGCATCCAGCACGGCTTCCTGCAGGACATCGAGGCAATCTCTGAGGCCCAGCAGCGTGCGCGCGTCATTCGGCGGAGCATCTGGCAACTCCAGCAGTCCCTGGCGCAGTGTCATGAGCAGGCCGGCCAGGTTGCCGCTGTCCACCGTCGAGATGTAATGCGGCGGTAGCGGTTTCAGGGTGAGTGTGTCGTACCAGTTGTAGAAATGCCGGCGATGGCGCTGCAGCAGGGCCATGCTGGTCAGCATATGCTCCAGTCGCGAGAGCAAGCGCCCGCCGCTGACATAGGCGAAATCATGGGCGGCCAGGTGGGACAGCAGGGCCATCCCCATGTTGGTGGGGGAGGTGCGATGCGCGGTGACGGCAACCGGCTGTTCCTGGATGTTATCCGGCGGCAGCCAGTTGTCCGCAGGGCCTACCAGGTCATCGAAGAATGCCCAGTTCCGCCGGGCCTGCTGGCGCAGGAAGCGTCGCTCGTGTGCACTGGGCTCGAACACCAGCGAGGCCGACGGCTTGCTCAGCCACCAGGCAAGTGCGGGAGCCATCGTCCAGGCGAGCAGAAAGGGGGCGGCGACCGCCAGAGCCATAGGCTGCATGAACAGCAGAATGAACAGGCCGGCGGCGAGTACCGGACACACCCACATGAGGCGATACAGCCCGGATAAATCGTTGCGACTACCGCGCTCGACTTGCCGAGAAGGGTTCCACTGCAGCAGGTTGCGATGACTGACCAGCATTCTCCATAGCGTTCGGCCGATTGCATCCAGGCTGTTGAGCGTCTCGAAAGGCAGCCAGACCAGCGGCAACAGGGCTCGCTGAAAGCTCGATCCGCTGCTGCGCAGGGTTGTCGTCAGATGCAGACGCAGCGGCACTTCCGGTGGCTTGTGCAGCAATTCGTGCAGTAGGCCAAGCAAGGGTTGCGTGAGCACCAGGGCAATGATCGCCAGTGTCCATAGCGGTGGCTGCGAGCTGGCGAACCAGGCCCATAGGAGACCGCACAGAAAAGCCGTCGGCTCGAGGCTGCGGCGCAGGTTGTCGAAGATCTTCCAGCGGCCCAGAGCATCCAGACCGGTGGCCTGCTGGCAGCCAGCCGAGGGCGGGCATGAGAGCAACCAGGGCAGCAACTGCCAGTCACCGCGAATCCAGCGATGGTGCCGTTTGGCATCGGCGCTGTAACAGGCGGGGTACTCCTCGTAAACCTGGATGTCGCTGATCAGGCCGGAGCGCGCATAGCACCCCTCTATGAGGTCATGACTCAGGATGCGGTTTGCCGGCAGGCAATCTTCCAGTGCCCGTTCGAAGGCATCCACGGCATAGATGCCCTTGCCGATGAACGAACCATTATTGAACAGATCCTGATAGACATCGGAAACCGCGCGCGTGTACGGATCGATCCCTGCATCGCTGCCGAACAGGTGGGCGTAGGTCGAGCGCGCGATACTCGACAGGCTGATGCCGACCCGTGGCTGCAGGATCGCGTAACCGCTAGTGATGCGTCGCGTGCTGGCGTCGAACTGTGCCACGTTCAGGGGGTGAGCGAGGGTGCCGATGAGCTGGCGTGCGACATCACGCGGTAGCTGCGTGTCAGTGTCCAGGGTGATCACGTAGACAGTCTGCTGCAGCCGCGCCAGATCGCCGACGATCGAGGCGAAGCGCTCTCGTCCTTGGCCGCGCAACACGGCATTGAGCTCGCTCAGCTTGCCGCGTTTGCGTTCATGCCCCATCCAGCGGCGCTCAGCCGGGTTCCAGCGTCTGGGCCGGTGCAACAGGTTGAACCGGCTGCCTTCCATGGCCGGGTACTTGTCATTCAATGCTTCGATTGCCTGGCTCGCCCGCTCCAGCAGCGCCGCATCCTCATCCTGCGTTTCCTGCTGCGCGTCGAGGAAGTCGGTGAGCAGGGCAAAATGCAGATTGCTATCGCGGTTGGCCAGGTAGCGCACCTCCATGCCCTCCACCAACTCGTCGACATCCATCGCGCTGCCAATGAGTGTCGGCACTACCACGAGGGTGCAGGCATCCGCGGGAATGCCCTCGCTGTAATCGAGGCGCGGCAACATGTTCGCCGGCATCGTCAGGGTCACCAGCCAGTTCACCAGGCCGATGGCCAGGCGGCTGGTCATCAGCAGGAGCGGTACGCTGAGCATGGCCAGGTACACGAACGACCAATTATCGGCATGAGCCAGGGCCAGCAGGGGCCAGGCCAGCAGGACGGTGAGCAGCAGGGCCGGAATCAGGAAAAAATACAGTGGCGCACGGCTCAGCAGCCGTTGCCCATGCTCGATGAGCGACAAACGCACACCGAGCTGTCGCTCCAGTGTCGGTACGCCCTTATCGACCAGGTAGAAACCGACATGGGCCATGCGCGGGCTATCAGGCGGTGCGCCTGCGGCCAGTGCGAGCGCCGCGCGCGCGACTTCTGTCTCGTCGTGCTGGCAGGCTCGGGACAAACGTTCCACCGCATGTCGATAGTGATCGCGCGTGGCGAAGTCCATGCGAGCGTAGATGCCTGCAGGGTCCTCGCGCAGCACCTGTTCCACGCCACTCATGCGCTCGACGAACTTGCGCCAATCGGTTGCCGAGAGCATCCGCATGCTGTTGATACTGTTGCTGATGGAGACCTGTTCGGCCGCTTGTGATTGCGCGTCCTGTTGCACCAGACGCTCTATGTTCAGGTCGGACTCCGCCAGTGTCTGCTCGATCCAGGTCAGCGGCAGGATGAGCGCCGTGTTCTGCCCCTGCAGCCGACGCGCCAGTTCGGCGACGAACGAGCTGGTCATGGGCAGCGGTGAACGCGCCATGTCCGCTACGGCCAGCACGATGCTCTTGGCATCGCGCTCTGCGGTTTCACTCAAGCGGTCTGCCCAATGATTCGCCAGGTTGCGGTCATTCCAGTTGGCCATGACCCGTGCGGCCACACGGCGCAGATTTTCGATCAGAGCAAGGCGCAACATGATAGGCACAGCCCACAGTTCGCCCAGCGTCAGCGGGGTGGTGGATTGATAGGCGGTGATGAAACGTCCCAGGCTTTCACTGTCGACCCGTCCATCCCCGTGGGAGATGGTTTCCAGGGCGATGTCGTAAACGCGGGGCAGGGTGGACGAAGGCCCATTGGACAGTCCAGGCAGCTCGCGGCAGTAGCCTCTGGGAAGGTGCTTCTGGGCGGTTCGTATCTGCTCTTCGATCAGATAGAAATTATCCAGCAACCACTCGGCGGCGGGTGTAGCCCGCTGGCTGGAAAGCGTCGCGGCCGTCATGGCCTGGCAGCTGCTCGCCAGTACCCCGGCGTTCTCAGTCAGTCGTTCCAGCAAGGCGTCCGAGGTCGTGTGCTGGCTGAGTCGATGCTGATGCGCGAGTTCGGCACCATGGTTTGCCATTTGCTCGGCGTTGAACAGTTCGGAGCGCAGGACGGCCTCGTATTCGAATGTACGAGGCGTAGAGCGCCATAATCGCCGGATGAGGCTAGACCACTGAGTATCCATATGCTTCCTGGCGTGCGGCGTCAGCGTTCGGGCAGGCCAGCGCAGAGGAATCACTCCAGGGTTGCCAGCATGCCGTTGCGCGGATGCAGATGCGTGAACAGTCATCAGGCCTTGAAACAGGTGGGACGTCTGTCCGCTGCCGCACATAGCTACCGGGCTGCCCAGGCGTTATTCCGGGTTTTCTCAGTCACGGAGCCCGCCTCTAGCGGTGTTTGTGTCCCAGCGTACTGACGGCCCGTATTCTCGGCGTATGCTGGGCCTGCGTTGCGCTTGTACTGCGGGAGATTGAACATGCCAGAACTACCACTGCCTCTGCGAAATCATCTGCTCAGTGCGCTATCGCCGGATGTCTGTACACGGCTCTTTTCACACCTTGAGCGGTGTGCATCTGGCATCAGGCCAGGTTCTCCATGAGCGACATGATGTGATGAGTCACGTCTATTTCCCGGTCGATGCCCTCATCTCTCTGCTCTATCAGACAGAGCACGGTGCCGCTACGGAGATTTCGGTCGTTGGAGATGACGGGATGGTGGGTATCGCCTTGTCGATTGGCGGAGAGAATCTCCCGAGCCGGGCCGTGGTTCAGCGCAGCGGCCATGCCTTTCGCCTCGAGGGTGCGCTGCTCAAGGATGAGTTCGACCGTCACGGAGATTTGCTGGGACTCGTGTTGCGTTATACGCAAACCTTGATCGCGCAGATGGCGCAGGCTGCCGTTTGTACCCGGCATCATTCTATCGATCAGCAGCTCTGTCGCCTGCTCTTGCTCTGGCTTGATCATCTGCCGGGTAACGGTGCGACGGTGCCGCAAGAGTTGCTCGGAGACAGGCCCGGTACTAGTCGCACGAACATGGTAGGCGCTGCCGATAAGCTCAGGCGCCAAGGGATAATCGATTACGACGCCGAGACCATTACCGTACTCGATCGGCATCAGCTGGAGCAGTTGTGTTGCGAGTGCTACAGGCTCGTCAAACGGGAAAGTGAGCGTCTCCAGCCCTGCGTAGCACAGCTCAGATAGGGGTATTGGCTGGGCTGAGCTGCGTGCCAAAGGCGCCAGAACGTTCAAGGCCACCACCAGCTCCCGCCACTCTATTCCGGTGTCAGATAACCTGCTCAAGCAGGGTTTCACGGCATCGGCACCGAATCAGAAATGGGTGGGCGACATCACCTACCTGCCCACGGAGGAAAGTTGTCTCTATCTGGCGGTGGTCATCGATCTGTACTCGCGGGTGGCCTTGCATCCAGAAACAGCGCTGCAAAAACCTCGCGCTCAAAGCCATCCAGCTTCGCGACCAGGTGCTCCTTGACCAGCTCCGAAGACGTGAAGGCTGCGCCTCGCTGAACCTTCTGATCGATCACCTTGCGAGCAGCATTCAGGATCTGTTCTGCAGTGGCAGACAGATAGCGATCTTGCTCGTCGCTAATCATCAGGGAAGCGTCAAAGGCGAAAGAAAGCTGCGACATGATCGTGCTCCAGTTGCTCGGGCGGAATTGCCCGGAACCGACCCAGCACGGCGCAGCGGTCAGGGGCGATAGCCGGCCCAGCCGCCAATGCGAGAAGCGCATGCAGCCCTTGACGGCGAGAACGCCGTGATAGGGTGAGAGGAAACAGCAAGACCGCCACTCCACCGATCTCACAGGCGCCACCAGCAAGCGCAGCGCGCAGGCTCTATCGGTACGGTCTAAAACGCTCAGAGGCGTTGTGGGCGAGCAGCAGAAAGGTAGCCATGGCATACAACAGCCAGTGTGAGAGGCAGGAGAAAAATCTCGCTATGTGACCAATGGCCCATCCTGCAGGGTTTGCAGATGGCCGCTACCAAAATATTCTCTGGTCTCTGGGCTAACGAAGTGCGAACAGGCAGGACGCTGACTCCATGCACTCCGTTAGCTCAGAACCTTCCTTCCTGGCCTGTTTTGACAGGCCACTTCTTGGCATTTGCCATGGCTCAGGTCAGCCCTGACACCTCGCTTCGGCGAGCGTCAGGGTCTTTCTGTGGCCGAAGTAATCACCCGTGGTACAGGTCATGGCGCGCTCACCGCAGCCCTGATGCGAGCACATTCGCTGATGGATACGACTCAGGAAGCCCACCTCAAATGCTCGTCTCTCAATAGCGCAGGGCAGCAGATCGCGCTCGGCGATCATCACTGCCCAGAGCCATCCGCTACGAGCATTATCGAGCCAGGTCTGGGCCAGCTTCACTCCTTGGTTGAACGCCTCCCTGCAGTCGGCAGCCCAGGTTATCTCCATACCTGGATGGCCATCGTGAGGTGGAAGGTAGGTCATCACACCCTTGCTCATCTGCCACCTCCTCGAACATCAGAGAGTGCACGGCGATAGAGCACGACCATCTCATCGAGCAGAGCTAGCGCTGAGTGAGCAGTGATGCGCACGCGTAGATCCGTCGGCTGCAAACCTTCAGGTTCGGCCAGTTGATCGAGCAGATTGCCGAGCATGACGCCACGTAGTTCAGCGGCAGCTTCAGAGGGTAGGGGAGAGCGTTCGGATTCATGCAGCGGGCTTCGCTGCAGCGGAAAAGGTACAACGCAGGATTCGAACTCAGCCATGGTGTACCTCCAAATCGGAGGTGGACAGCAAGACCTGTACGCCAAGGCGGAGCTCCTGGGTAAAAAAGGGGTCGCGCATTTTCCTTTTGCTCCTTGGTTCGATTAAGGCGCCGCCACCAACCGTTGCTACACAATATGGAGGCGGACCGCACGGGGGTAGCAAACCGGGAACCAAGGGAACCGGCCAGGCAAAAGCCTGCCCCGTACGGCCCGCCATAGAGACGCGATAACGCAGTGCCGAGGCACTGGCTATGCGCTATGACGCTGCCGCATCTTGGTATCCCAGGTTGCTACACCCGGCCGTGGGATTGACCACGACGTGCGCACTCTAGCCCGAGGGTTTTAGGATGGCAACCTACTGCGGAGTAGATGGTGAGGTGTTGGGTCCATCAATCTAGTCGCTTGATCGGGTAGGAGGGGAGAGGTCGCACTAACGGGTTACAGATTTTCATGCCTTCAGTCGTCATCCTCCAGTTCTGGCGGCGGCATTACCCAGCCGTCTGATTGAAGGAGTGTGAGAACCTCATCATATTTATCGGTACGACGCATACGGTAAGTAAGTTGAAAGAGACGATTCCGAGCGGCATGGCTCGGCAGATCCGCAGGTGTTGCATTGCGTAGCAGACCGAGAAGAAGTGTGTCTGTCTCGGCGGCATCCCAGTTCTGCCCGTTGTTGATGATCGCATCAAGGACTTGGTCAAGCTGTTGGCTATTGAGACGTCCCGCGAACGGCGTGATTAGGTCACTGAAGTTCGCCTCTGATCCTCGCCAACTGCCAGAACCTTGATAGATTTCGACTGCTTTGGGCCACAGGTCGGTAAGTGGCTGGAACGCAATTGCATCGGCCAATTGCTGTCGAGTAAGGCCGGCAATCAAAGCCAACAGCGCTGCTCGAAATTGCGGAACTGCCACTCCTGCCAGAATACGGTAGTCAGCAAGCACCGTAAGGTCGGCATTTTCGACAGTTGCCTGCAGGGCTGTTCTTGTAGGCTCCTGAAGCTGTGGCCAGAAATCGGGAAACGCGGCAATGAAGGCGATTGCACGAGGCCGATTCAGTGGCTCGAGATTGTTCATTAGACTCACAATGGCTACGGAGACATCCGCCCATGCATGAGGTGCGCGATCCCGAACCGCAATCAGCGATGGGGCGATCTTGCGATGGAGCGGCTCCCACTGCGCCGGCACCCCCTTAAGAAGAGACTTGGCTAGGACTGTACCAAAATTGCGGACATTCTGAGTTCGCACGCGCGCGAGGTAGCGTTGCTCGACATAGTCTAGAATGCGTCCATGAGTCGTCGGAAAGCCAGGCGACTGAACATCGATGTCATATAGATCGAAGATCGCTTTGCCCTGAAGCGGTTCCTGTGATAGCACGAGATCAACTGCATTGACGAGGTGGAGTCGCACTAGCTCGGGAGATGGTTCGAATAAATCAGCCTCGGCTGAAAACGCTGGGTGCGCACAAAGATGTCTATCTTCGCGAAGGCGGTCTAGATGCTTTCGAGCGATGCGATTGACTACCTGAGTGTTGGTCGTGGCGTCTTCCAGAATTCCTCCCTCAAGTTGAAGCAGTTTGGAGATGTCACCTGCAATGGTTGCGTTATCCCACGACTGAAGAAATGCAGTTGCAGCGGCATCGCCAAGGGCGCTTAGCTCACGGTACTTGGCTATCAGATCGTAGGCTAGAGCAACCCACGTGGAGGTGAGCGCCCCCCTTAACGCACCCGCCTTGTAGGCTTTCACCGCGTCTAGAAAGTACACCTTCGACTGCGGGTGCCGAATTCGGGTGAGCAGTATGTCGAGATCTATAAAACCAGTATCCACGGTTTTCAATCCAGTGATTGCGGTAGTGCGACAGATACCACTGTATCTCGTATCGTTGTCAAAAGTCTCGTGCCTTCACCTCAATGGGACGCCTACTACAAATTGCAGCAAGCACCGTGTGGGGGGGCTGAGGCCAAAAAATTAAACTGTTGTGCCACCTTTTTCTTTGTAGCAGTGCCTCTGCGATTCAGCAAATTCCTTATGGTGTATTTCCGCTTGAGAATTCAGCTCCAAGAGGCTTTGAACAATATCCTTGCGCGAGGACTCGACTCCGGTTGCATAAACCATTGCACGCCAACATAGAAATAAGATTGAAACCGGCTCCGTGGCAAGTCGAGAAAAATGTGCTTTTTCCAAAAGTGCTCTTGCTTCTGGATCTCTTCTCAAGCGATCCCAGGTAAGATCCATTGCCGTCTGGTCTGCATGTATGAAATGGCTGCTAATGCCATAGCCATGTAAAAAAGATTTGTATCCTCGTAGATCAAGGCCGTCATCGTGAAAATCGCAAAGAATGCGGGTCATTTCAGTAAACGACCACTTCTGCTTGAGGGTGTTTCTCTTGGATTTAGGCCATTTAACGCGAAGCTCAGCTTCCCGGTCGGGAGTTAGAACTACACCGCCAATGAGCATTCTAGTGTCTTGATTGCTTGATCCTTCTGCAAAAGGTTTAGCCCTCTCGGATCGCTGGAGATCTTCAATCTCATTCAATAGTATGGTGAACTCATCAATACGCTGTCCCCGCTCTTCTGAAGGGGCAATACTTATAAACAGGAAGCGAGTGGCGCACTCAAGTGCTGCCCGCATTAGGATGTCGCAGTCCCAAAGTTTCCACTGCTGAAGAAGGAGGTTTATGGACTGGCATCTCTCCGAATAATAGTACAGGGCTACTCCTGAGTACGAGGCGTACTTGGGGTCTATTTTCTTTGATTTCTCAATTACAAGCTGTAGTTCATCTCGAAGAAGGGAGTAAACGTCAAGAGAGTTGTGGATAAGGTACTGCATAATTCAACCCCTTTGGCTCTGAGGTATTTTGTATTTGGTGAAATACTGTTCCATCAATTCATCGCCCTCAAACTCTCTTCTTAGCAATCTGAGTCGCTGGAGATTTTTGTCCTCTCCCTCGTAAGGGACGTCCGTCCAGCCGCGTGGAAGCCCTACTAGTTCCTCTATGTCCTCAATTGACCAGCCGAGCATGGAAAGTCCTTCCTCGGTAAAAATCGCTCGGGGGTCAACGTATACCCAGAAATCCCTGTAGCACCGCTCTAGAACTATCAATATGCTGGTGAAATATTCCTCTGCAAGTACTGTTATCTCGCCGATTGGAGCGTTCTTTAGCTCGTCCATATCAATAAAGTAGGATGCGTGTTTGATTCTTCCGCTTCTGCTTTCCCCTGTGTGCAGGATTGGAGATTTTCCGACCTTTTGCATGTGGTTTCTAAGGTTTACAAAGTATTTTGCAAGTGCGTTAGATCGAAGAGATTCTTGATGGTTAACATACCATTCGCTGAATCCCGGGTATGCGGACATGACCGATTGGAGTGCGAACGTAATGCTTCTTGCAGCCGAGGAAAAGGCGCTAAGAATATATGAGAACTCATCATAATGAGCTTGTGCGGATTTTAGTTTTTCTAGAAAGTAATCCGTTTCGCCAACCTTTTTCGAAACTATATGAAAGCTTCGTGAAGGAAATTTGAATTTCTCTTTATTCATGGCTTCTCCATGGGATAAGTTTCAAACTGCAGTTGGTTGCTCTTAGGGGCGTGGCGATCTTGCATCCGTCGTGCCTATGCCAGAAGCACCCATGCACGAAGACCACGGTCCTGTATCGTGGGAACACGAGATCTGGCTTGCCAGGTAACCCATGCACCATGCACGCGGTATCGGAGTCCGAGCCGATGGAGAACCTTGCGTAGCGCTAGCTCGTGTTGCGTATCCTTGCCTCGGATGCGCTACATCCTGTCCGAGCGCTCTGCGGGAGTAAGGAAGTCTGTCATTAGGAGCCTCCTTGCCCGGCCTGCGTTCGCAGGCCGGGTCGTGGTCAGGCTTGGTTGGCGATTTCGAAGAAAGGCAGTCCACGTATGACTTCGCCAGCCACGTCGAATGACTTGTAGAGACAATGGTGGTTGGGAAGGGTCTTCACTCGCTCTGATAGCTCTGCCAAGTCCGAGGTGAAGCCGAGTACCCCAAGTTCCGCGGGTGTTGCGTTCGGTACCTTATGGATGAACCAGGTCAGCAATGGTTCCCGGTAGTCGGTTGCCCCAGCCTTGAAATGCCGCAGGTACTGCGAGGCCAGGATGACGCCGGTCCCGAACTCGCGGCCCTGCAGCAGCAACTTGCGGAGCACGTCGAACTCATAGCGCATGATGTTGTCTGCCTCGTCTACCAATAGGTACGAGTCGATGGCCCGAAGCTGTGGGGACGTGCCAAGGAAGGGGCGCTTCGGCGTGCGTAGCATGTTCTCGTAGAACATGTTCAGCATGATGGCGACGAGCATGTTCTTGCTCCTGTCATCCTGCCCCATGGAGTCCAGAGATATCACCACGACGCCATCAAGGAACTCGTCGAACGGCTTCGTTTCCCCTGAGCGCGCGAAGACCTCCATGTCCACGAGGTCGTCGATGATCGCCATCGGTGAGTCCGACTTCCCGGCAAGTAGTTCTCGGTACTCGGCATGGATATCGTAGATCGTTGGTTGGCGGCCTTGCGCACCGGCCACCTCGTAGGCGCTGCGGACTGCACCCTTGAGCTTGTCCCGCTGCACGGGGCCGATGCCGGAATACACCTTGTCCAATACATCGGCGAAGAAGCGGAACCTGTCCAGCCACGGTGCGGAGGACTCTCCCATCCCGGTGGTGTCGAAGAGGTTCAGGGGCAGGCGATAGGGTTTCACCACCTTGGCGCCCGTGGCCTCGACAAAGTCCTGGCTGCTGTAGTCGCGCTTGTAGTCGAAGATCAGGAACCTTGGCGTGATCCCGCGGTTAGCCTCGCGGGCACTGGATATCTGCAGGATCAACGACTTGAGGAACTGGGTCTTGCCTGTCCCAAGGTCGCCAACGACACCAATGTTCAACTGGTTGAGACGGGTGTCGGAGATGTTCAGGCAGAGTGATCGGGGCTCGAAGCCATCGACAGTCTTGCCAACGGACAGGATGATCCCTGGCCCTGGCCCTGGCTCGTCGGTTGGGCTGGCAGGGCTTGTCGCTGCTTCCGCCATACTGGTGGAGGGCTGCTTTACCAGCCCGGTGGATACCCCTGGGATCGCTTCTGCTAAGGCTACTGTGGAGCCGCCCGTCTGGGCATCGCCCGATGGAGCGATGTCGGGCTGCACGATTGGGGTGCCAGCGGCACTTGCCTGGCAGGGTAGCAGCCCCCAGTCGCCGACTTTGGCACGCACGCCGTCATAGAAAGACTGTGCGTCATCTCCAGCGATGATACGACCTGCATCCCGGCTGGAAATGACAATGGTCTCAGTGTACTTGTCGCCATCGCGATCATGCGGGCTGCTCTGGAGCGACGCATCCACCACGATTAACCGCCCTTTCTCATCGATACTGATTGGTGGGATTGGGCTGAGTATGGCGGCGGCGATACGCTCGTGGTAGCTAGCCCAGCGGCCTGCATGCCCACCTACTGCCTGATGCTGGCTGTAGACGCGCAGGCCGAAGCCAATCATTGAGAGCAGCAGGTGCTGGAAGGCAAGACGCCATGCCAGGGAACTACTTGCGCGCTCCTCGATGGCACGCAGCAGTGACGACAG
>ERZ1023396.149-NODE-149-length-21994-cov-21.771138_pt1 | contig 21994 bp, 26 predicted proteins | sample MGYA00380504_ERZ1023396 | MGnify/ENA primary metagenome ERZ1023396 (study PRJEB33173, sample SAMEA4830410) | metagenome | study: EMG produced TPA metagenomics assembly of the PRJEB25223 data set...
TACCATGTTAAAATGATAATTAGTTATATTTTTTCTGACTTTGCAACAGAACCATATAAGTTAAGTCGAATGGTAAAGTACTAAATTACGATGAAAATAATGAGAAAATATTAGGAGCTTGTTTAGGAATTGTCATTATGCTAATAGCATGTGGAAATGAACTAGGAGAAGTCTATAAAAAAGATTTATCTATTAAAGCTGATGGAAATTCGAAAAATGTTATACTACATATAATTCTTATAAAGACCTATTATGTTAGTTGAAAATAGCAAAAAATAAATTGAGAGCATCCCTCACCGCAACGTGAAGGATGCTCTAATTTTTATAAGTTTGATTAAATATTTCACCAGAAGATTAATTCGTTATGTTTTCTAATACAATCACATCAAATTCTTTTGAGTTGTTTTATTATATACCCAACGAACTAATAAAGCGATTCCGATAAATAGACCAATGTAACCGACAATTGGAAAAACAATATTAATCAAATCAGCAAATCCTACAAAACTCAAGACAAATGCTAAAACTAAAGAAGAAATTAATAGTATAAAGTATCGTGGTGTACGGAAATCAGAAAAGCGAATTAAGAATGGATAAATCATTCCTACACAACTATTAAAAATAACCCCAACCATGACAGCTGACATCAAAATACCAAGCCAAGGATGAATATCTTTAGCTAATAATAAAGTAGGAATATCAACACTGTTCGCTTTCTCAACATTCGCAAGTAGACCTGCAATCATAATGAGTAATAGTATACTAAACATAATGCCACCATATGCAGCGCCTCGTCTTGCAATTTTATGGTTCCTTGCATCTCCGCCTATAATAGTTAAAAAGCTGAAACTATTTCCTATAATAATGCCACCATATAAAATAGCATCCCACCACCAAGCATGAGGAGTGTTTGTTTTTGAAGGTTGGATATGTTGAGACACCTCATTAAAAGGAATAGTAGGTTGAATAATATTAAAACCGGCAATAATAAACACAGCGATAACTAAAAAAGGTGTCACAATACCTAACACGCTAATAATTTTATTGAAATTCAAGAGTAAAATAAAGAATAATAATAAAACAATTATGAATGAACCTATCCATGTAGGGACATTAAACCCTTGTTGTAACGCTGAACCTCCACCAGCAATCATAACGACAGTTAGTCCAAATAAGAAGAAAACAATTAAATAATCAATAATTGTACCTAATACCTTACCAAATAAACTATGTAATGAAATATCATATTGATTAGCATCTAAGCGATAACCTACTTTAGAGGTTTGACGTGTGCCGAAAGTTACTATGATGCCTGTAATAATTGCGGCTATGTATGCATAATTTCCGTGGTTTACAAAAAATTGTAATAATTCTTGGCCAGTAGTAAAACCAGCTCCTACAATAAAACTTAAGTAAGCAAGAGTAATTTTAATTGCGGTTTTGTTTTCTTTACTCACTGATATTCCTCCTTAAACAATACATGCCTATAGAATAACACAATTTAAACTCTTATTTTTTAAAATATAATTATATATCTAATTTAAACGCAATACGTTGTGAAAAATTATAATTTGAATGGATATTGAGATCATAGGAAAAAATAAAAATAGAACATTCTCACCACAAAAGTGAAGGATGCTCTATTTTTATTAGAATATAGTTTTCATTTTGATAAATAACTGATGAGGTGGTTATTGGCGTACATAAGAAATGGATAGATACTTCATTCATCATTGTAGTAGGTATAGGTTTCAAGTGTGAGGTGAGCAAGTAGTACCTAGTTTTTACAGTCTTTGATCCCAGTTTTGTTTGCTCGCTTGCTAAGGTGGATTCATTTTCATTAGTAGCATACAAGATAAAGTAAAACAGATATTTCGTTGCTTTAGCACTAGTAGATATCAAAACTAGTAATCATTGTGAAAGAAATTAGATACTTTAATAAAATCAGTCTTATTATTTTTTAATAGTTATTTAGACATAAAATGACTTATCGGAAGTGGGTATTTTCGATATTTATTGTAATTATGCTATAAGTTAAAAACTTGCTAAATCGTACAAGAAATTGTACAATTTAGATAATGAAATATTTAACAACTGTAAGGAGGCATTTGATATGACTGTTAAATCCTATTCATATGTACGTGAACATTTCAAAGATATGATTAATAAAGTTAATGATGATAGCGATACGATAACAATTACAACAAAAGACCGTAATGCAGTTATAATGTCAGAAGATAATTATAATGAAATAATGGAAACACTATATTTGCAACAAAATCCTGCCAATGCAAAACATTTATCAGAATCTATTGAAAACCTAGAACGTGGTAATGTAAAAACTAAGGATATTTTGATATAAGTGGCTAAATTGAATATTACCTTTTCACCACAAGCGTTTGATGATTATGAATATTTTCAGACAAAAGATAGAAAGATGGTTAAAAGGATTAATCAGTTATTAAAAAGTATCTCTAGAGATGGCGCATTAGATGGTATAGGTAAACCTGAAAAGTTAGTTGGCAATTTTTCTGGATATTACAGTAGACGAATTAACCAAGAACATAGATTAGTATATACAGTAAATGACAATGCAATATTAGTTGCATCATGCAGATATCATTACAAATAAAAGCACTCTACTATATCAAATAGTAGGGTGCTTTATACTAAATACTATTTATTTAAAGTTCTATACCATTCCTATCGATAAACTTTTGACCAATTTAAACCTATTAAATCCATAATTTCTTCAATTATATAATTTTATCCGTATAAAATCGTAGTTTCTCTTTCTTTTTATAAGATGGAAGTGTCAACCATTAGGTATTTAAATGAACATTAAATGTTTGGACATAAACAGCAGTTCCAACTATTTGTACATTCCATTCCTTATCATCAGGAGTCACTTTAACCATTACTTTACCATCCTTACCAATTTCTTGACCTTGTTCAACAATAAGACTTAGTGGTTTGTCTAATTTATTCTCTATGTATTTTAAAAAGTAGGCCCCCATTACTCCAGAAGCTGTTCCAGTAATTGGATCTTCTGTTGTTCCAGAAAAAGGAGAAGAAAAATGTCGAGCGTGCATATCAGAGTCAAAATGGTAAGTTTCAAAACAAAATGGATGAATAGATACTGTAGGTCTTTCTTTTAAAATAGAAGGAAATTTTGAATTATTAGGTTCCATTTTTTTAAAGTAGCTAGGTTATGCACTGGAACAAGAAGTGTCCAAACACCTGTACTTCCATATAAAACAGGTAGATTATCGTTGGTTCTGTTGCAAAGTTGAATTTATAGTATAATTTTAACAAAAAGGAGTCTTCTGTATGAACTATTTCAGATATAAACAATTTAACAAGGATGTTATCACTGTAGCCGTTGGCTACTATCTAAGATATGCATTGAGTTATCGTGATATATCTGAAATATTAAGGGAACGTGGTGTAAACGTTCATCATTCAACGGTCTACCGTTGGGTTCAAGAATATGCCCCAATTTTGTATCAAATTTGGAAGAAAAAGCATAAAAAAGCTTATTACAAATGGCGTATTGATGAGACGTACATCAAAATAAAAGGAAAATGGAGCTATTTATATCGTGCCATTGATGCAGAGGGACATACATTAGATATTTGGTTGCGTAAGCAACGAGATAATCATTCAGCATATGCGTTTATCAAACGTCTCATTAAACAATTTGGTAAACCTCAAAAGGTAATTACAGATCAGGCACCTTCAACGAAGGTAGCAATGGCTAAAGTAATTAAAGCTTTTAAACTTAAACCTGACTGTCATTGTACATCGAAATATCTGAATAACCTCATTGAGCAAGATCACCGTCATATTAAAGTAAGAAAGACAAGGTATCAAAGTATCAATACAGCAAAGAATACTTTAAAAGGTATTGAATGTATTTACGCTCTATATAAAAAGAACCGCAGGTCTCTTCAGATCTACGGATTTTCGCCATGCCACGAAATTAGCATCATGCTAGCAAGTTAAGCGAACACTGACATGATAAATTAGTGGTTAGCTATATTTTTTTACTTTGCAACAGAACCCATTAAGTTATATTTTTTCTGACTTTGCAACAGAACCAAAGGTTTCATATTTATTAATAAGCTATTTATATTCATAATATAGTGAATTTACAGAAAATTAACTATATAACAATGTTTATTCAAAACTAGTGTTTTAAACTTAATGTGTAGCATAATAATACATATTAAAGGAGTTATTAATTTATGAAAATCTTCAATAGGTTAGCAACTATTTCTGTAGCAAGTGCAATTGTGGCGGGTACGGTATTTGGGAGTGCACAACCAACTTATGCATCAGGGGGAGGACAAGATTCAAATCAAAATGATGAAGTTTCATATATGGGAAATACTAAAAATCCTAAAAATGTGATTTTCCTTGTGGGTGATGGTATGGGACCTTCATATAACTCTGCATACCGTTATTTTGCAGATAATCCCGAAACAAAAGAAATGGACAAAACAGCCTTCGATGATTATTTAGTAGGTAACCAACGTACAAATCCAGATGATCATAAAGAAAATGTAACGGATTCAGCTGCAGGAGCAACTGCTTTTAGTTCTGGTCATAAAACATATAATGGTGCGATTGGTGTTGATGCAAATAAAAAGGATACTAAAACTGTTTTAGAACAAGCCAAAGAAAATGGTAAGTCAACTGGACTTGTTTCTACTGCTGAACTTACGGATGCTACACCAGCAGCTTATGCGGCACATGTGGATGATCGTGATAAAAAAGATGAAATTGCGAAACAATTTTATAATGATAAAATAAATGGCCAACACAAAGTGGATGTACTACTTGGTGGCGGTGCTGAATATTTCGGAAAAGAGAACGGTAACCTCACAAATAAATTCAAAAAAGATGGTTATGACATTGTAAAGAATAAATCACAAATGCAAAATTCTAATAGCAAGCAAATGCTAGGTTTATTTGCAGATAATAATATGCCTTTACAAATTGATGCACCAAAACAAAATCCAAAACTTGTTGATATGACAGATACTGCTATTAATAAATTGAAACAAAATGATAAAGGATTTTTCTTAATGGTAGAGGGTGCTTCAATTGATAAATCAGGTCATCCTAATGATGTTACTGGCGTAATGTCTGAAATGCAAGGTTTTGAAAAAGCATTTGACCATGCAATGCAATACGCTAAAGAAAATCCAGATACTCTAGTCGTTGCGACTGCTGACCATTCAACAGGTGGTTTATCTATTGCTAAGGGTAAAGATTACGTTTGGAATCCAGATGCGATTCACTCAATGAAACATTCTGGTTCTTATATGACAAAGCAAATTGCTAGTGGTAAAGACGCTGCAAAAGTTATTAAAGATGGTTATGGATTTGATATAAAACAAAATCAAATTGATAAAATTAATAAAGAAGCTAAAAAATTAAAAGATCTCGATGAAGATGACAAAAAATATGAAGATCAATTACAAAAACTTCAAGATGCAGTACAAAAACCAATTAACGATAAGTCTAATACTGGATGGACAACGAATGGTCATACTGGTGAAGATGTAAATACTTATGCATTTGGTCCAGGTAGTGAACGCTTCCGAGGTAACATTGATAATACAGATAATGCTAAAAACATCTTTGATTTTTTCAAAAATGATCAATCATCTTAATTCAATTTCATAACTAAGAAAATAAATAAAACACTTTCTCTAAGTTCACATTACAATGTAATCATTAGAGAAAGTGTTTTTGTTCGCTTTTAAAGTCGATTTCATTAAATCAGTTAAGAAGTAAATGAATATCAATATGGGTACACCCTAATCATACAAAGTAGATTGTTGAAATTACAGCAACTAAAACGTATGATTAGGGTGTATATTAATTATGGAGTGAAAATAAATGATTATAGGTTATGCGAGAGTATCTTCGATAGATCAAAATTTAGAAAGACAGTTGGAAAATTTAAAAACGTTTGGCGTAGAGAAAATCTTTACAGAGAAGCAATCAGGAAAATCAGTTGAAAATAGACCTGTATTTCAAGAAGCCCTTAATTTTGTAAGAATAGGAGATCGATTCGTTGTGGAGTCCATTGATCGTTTAGGACGTAATTATGATGAAATTATTGAAACTGTTAATTATTTGAAAGAAAAAGATGTTCAGTTAATGATTACGAGTTTACCTATGATGAATGAAGTCATTGGTAATCCATTACTGGATAAGTTTATGAAAGATTTAATCGTTCAAATTTTAGCAATGGTTTCAGAACAAGAGAGAAATGAAAGTAAACGTCGACAAGCACAAGGGATTCAAGTAGCGAAAGAAAAAGGTGTATATAAAGGTCGTCCTTTGCTTTATTCACAGAATGCGAAAGATCCTCAAAAACGTGTTATCTATCATCGAGTTGTCGAAATGTTAGAAGAAGGAAAAGCGATTAGTAAGATTGCAAAAGAGGTTAATATCACAAGACAGACAGTTTATAGAATTAAAAATAATAAGGGATTATATTGATAAATGGATTGTCAATGCAAATGAGAGGTTTTCACAGCGTCTCAAAAATCATAATACATGTTTGAATTGAAAGTTTAATAAAAACATAACTCCACCACTTTTATTAAAGTCGGTGGAGTTATGTTAAACTTTACTTTAAATCTTTGCCTATCATTTTATCTAATTCTCTTTGTTCCTTCTTTTTATTATCTTTTTGAGCACTGTCCCACTGACCTAATAAAAATAATAAACCTATTACACCAAAGATCAGAGTTCCCCAAATATTTAATCCTAATTTACCTGTTGTATATAAAACTGCTAATGCTATTATAAATAAAACAGGAATTATTCCACCTATTACTTTATTTCCTGTCTTAGATAAAAAATACTGTATGGCAAATAATAAGGCATATAAGATTGCTGGAAAAAATGTTAATAAATTACTCAAGCTCACTCACTCTCCTTTTCATGACTATATATTTCTAATAATTGTTTAGCGTCATTCAAATCTAACTTTTCTTCGATAGCTAACTTCCTTACATAATTAACTAATGAACTTTCTTCATTATCTTTTGTAGATTCTATTCGTTCTATCACGCTATTTAATCTATTTCGAACAGTTGGATATGACACTTCATAATATTTAGCTAGTGCTTTTAGTGATCCAGAATTAATAAGGAAATTTTTAACAAATTCAAAATCTTCTTTTTCTAAATTCATCATCCATTTAGGAATATCATTATTTTTCAATATATTCACTCCTTATATATAAATTACCATATTTTTAAATATTGTTCAAAAAAACTTTAACATTATTTAATATTTAATTCGTTTTTATTATCTATATTTCATTTTTGTTAAACGACTATTTAATTATTATAACTGATTTTTATCAGAAAACATGTTAAAAAAGACTCCTTATCTAAATAAGGAGTCACTTAATCGTTTCAAAATAAAATTTTGTTTTAGTAACGAACGTCTTAATTTATGAAGTTTTTTGATGTATAGCAAATACTGATATCGAAACAAGTAAGGAACTTAAAGCGATTATTAATATAATTAAGTTTAATATTGTTTGAGCTGACAAAGAATATATAAATGCTAATACTTCAGTTATTATGAGTAACATAAGACAAGCGCAAAATCCATAAGCATATGCTTGATTTATAATCATAGTTCCTCGTTCATCATTATTTTTTCTTGCAAATAGCGCTACTGCCAGCATCAATCCTCCTGTTATGACTGCAAATATTGCTAATATGACAGAAATTGTATAACTCATAGTATCTACTCCTTATAATTAAATATTTCTTCGATTTTTACGTTAAATAATATTGATAATTTAAATGCTAATACAAGTGAAGGACTATATTTATTTTTTTCAATAGAGTTTATTGTTTGTCGACTGACTCCTACTTGATTAGCTAACTCATTTTGAGATATATCGAATTTTGCTCTTAAAATTTTAAGTTGGTTCGTTAATTCACCACTTTTAAATTTAACCAATAACTTCACCTCTTCACACAAATTGTAAAACAAAGAACACATAATGTAAAGTATTTTTTATATTATGTAAAAAATGATACACATACAAAACATGTATGTGTATTAAACACTTCAGATTCAAATATTATCTTAATAACGATTGATTTAAAGATAACTATACTTAGCAACTATGCTAAGTATAGTCAATTTTTCTTTTCAATTGATTAGCTTCTTTTGTAGCCAAATTCGAATAATACTTATTTGAGAAGAACATTTGAATAATCAAAAATGCAGCATTAATCGTCCAATATAGCCCTAAAGCCGAAGCTGAGGTAATTGAAATATATATGATGAATATAGGAGAAATAATTGCCATGATATAACCCATAGAACGCTGTTCTTTAGGCATATTTTCCATATTTATTAAGGGTTGTATAATGTACAAAATACCAGCAATTATAGTAATCCAAATATCAGGCTGTGTTAAATTAAACCAAAGAAAATCAGTATGTTCAGTTAAACCACCACTCGAAGGCCATTTTAATGAAACGTACAGTCCAAATAAAATAGGCATTTGTATAAGTAATGGCAAGCATCCTAACATTGTCTTCATAGGATTCATATTGTATTCTTTATATTTGTTCATCATTTCTTGATTCGCTACCATTTTTTCTTCTTGCGTATTCGCTTTCTTTATTTTCTCCTGTATCTTAGTTAATTCAGGTTTCACGATTTCCATTTTCTTACGCATCAAATGCCCATTTTTAGATTGAGCTAACATGAACGGTAGCATGATAATTCTAACGATTAACACGATTGTAATGATTGCTAATCCATAATTGTTATCAAATATAGAACCTAGCCAGTGTAAAAAATGATCCATGGGTACTGCAAAAGTATTATAGAAAAAGCCATTTTTATTTTCTGACTTTGAATAATCACAGGCTGAAAGCAAAATGAAACTTAATAATAGTAATGCTATTAGTTTTTTTCTATGTATCAATTATTTTTCATCCCTTTGTTATATATTCTGTACACATCTTCTTGTATAGATTTAAAGTTATCCAAAGCCATAAAATCCTCATTTTCTAAAATCCTAGAGCTTGCTGTATTCAAAGTATTTTCATAATTTGCTGGCAATCGATTTTCTAATGGTAAAGTGTTTAGCCATTCGTCAATTTCATTAAAAAATCCATCTTTTTGATAAACAAAATCTTGGGTCAAATAATCAAAGCATTGGCAATACTGCTTCAAATATTGAATGGCTTTATTATCATCATTTTTAACGTAATATAATGCAAATTTATAATAGCAATTCATACTTAAGTAAGGGTACAAATAATCCACATTAAAAGCTTTATTTATATAATGAAGCTTAGACTCTAAAGATTCTATTGGGATAGAATATAAGTCATAAGTAAGCATTAAAGCAAAGTCATGTATATAAATCATGAGAGATTGATACATATCTGTCTGAATTACATTTTTGGCTTTTGAAATATTTCCTTTTTGTAAATAAGCTAAAGTTAAGATAGCATTTTCACCAATTTTTAAATCAAAATCAGGTGTGTTGTTTATAACTGATGAATAGTCACCTTCAAACATATACATTAATGTTTGATATCCTTGTGCATGTCTTTTCAAGTAAATAGATTCTGAATTATCCTCTGTTGTTTTAATTATTTCATAAGCTAATTTTGTTGTTTCTTTTACTTGCATTTCATTCTCACAATATAAAATGTTATTTGCTAAAATGCCCAATAATGAGTTGAGGAATTTAAATTCATTACAATGACTTATATAATAATCTCGCACTGCAGATAGATATTCCTCATAACTCGTTCTGTTGATCATTTCAGATAATGATATAGATATTTTTTTAATATCTTCATCTGTCATAGCAAGATTATAATTAAGCAATTCATCAACTGAAATATTAAACACTTTTGCTAGTTTTGGTAGCATTGTAATATCAGGATAAAGTGTTGCATTTTCCCACTTAGAAATAGTTGTTTTTGTTGTATTAAGATATTCAGCTAGTGCTTCTTGAGTCATTCCCCGTTTTAAACGTTCTTGTTTGATTATTTTAGATACTTTAATCATTAATAACACCTCTTGTCTTTAATGTTACTAGAAATTTTAAATAAGGTATATTTCTTATATAACAACTTAAAGAAACAAAGTTTCCTAATAAGAAACAATAGCATGTTAAAAAACCATCTCTTTTAAAAGAGATGGTTTAAAAATTTTGTCTCAATAACGAACGTTAAAAAATTGTTATTTTAAATTAGATAATTATCACGAAAGTTTATATTTTCGAGATAATTCTGTGAAAGTAATAAAACATTTACGATTTTCATCGTACAATTTATATTTTTTCTGACTTTGCAACAGAACCCTTTTATTACTATTTACCCGTTAAAACTCTTTTTTACAAAATATTTTTACTGATAATAGAACAGATAAAATTAGTATAATGATACTAAAAATAAAGTATATAAACGCTACTAATGGGTCGTTTAGAATTGTTAACAACGGCTCATTAGAAAAAGTATAATTGAATATTTCCAAAATACCATATAATATTGCCAAACTAAAAGGTATGATCAGAGAAGCAATTATTTGAATCATATTAGATTTATCAATGCCTAAATAATACGTAATTGTGAAAATAAGGGAGTACTGAAAAGCTACACTTAAGCTTATCATAATAATATTCAATATCATTGTTATATCAAATGTATTGATAAGAGTTATTATAATAGATGCCAATAAGCCAATGATTGCTAAAATAAAGTAAAATAAATAACTACTAATTACATAGGTTTTTCTACTTAGTGGTAGTGTAGATATAAATTTGTCCCAACCAGAATTGTCATCTTTTTTTAAATTATCCACAGCAGGTGTTGTTATAGCGATTATCATTAAATACAAACTGAATAATAAATTCATATAAGAAAATATGGCTCCTGCCACAATTGCCCATATTACATATTTGATTATAGTTTGTTTATTAATGTAATACTGATTAATTAATAATCCTTTCATAATAGTTCTCCTTCTAAAATGATGTAAGATATTTCCTCTAAACTATTTATAGGAGGATTATTTCCACCTTTTTTAGTTATATATTTGATACTATTCTTTTTTTCAATAAATGCCATTATTCCCTCATTTGAAATATGTTTGAAATCCATAACTGTAGTCTCTTTGACACAATAGTTATTAAATAAATCTTCTTTTTGCACTTCTAAAATTTTATTACCATTTTTTAAAAAGACTAATTTTGTAGCTATCGTGTCTAAATCACTTGAAATATGTGATGTAATTATAATGCCATTATTTTGATTTCTAAAATCTTTTAATATATCTAAAATTTCATTTCTGCTAGAAATATCTATACCAGCAGTAGACTCATCTAAAATTAATAATTTTGTATCATGAGACATTGCCACTGCAATCGACAACTTCATTAACATACCTCTTGAAAAATTCTTGATAATCTGATTTTGTGGTAAATCAAATTTATTTGTTAAGTCACTAAAAGTAGAAGTGACCCAAGTTTCATAAATGTTATTAAAAACAAAGTTTAATTGTTGTATATTTAAATCTTTAGATAATCTATTGTCATCAAAAGCTATGCCTAAATTTTCTTTTAGATGATGTGAATTTGATTTCCAATCTTGATTTAAAAATTCAAAATCTCCTCGATCATAATCTCTATTTCCAACTAACGAGTTTATAATAGTTGATTTTCCTGAACCATTGTTACCTATTAAACCTATAACTTCACCATTATTTACTGTTAAATTGAAATTTTCGATCGAAAATTGTGAGTTTTCATAAGATTTAGAGAAATTTGATATGTTTAACAAACTCATTACTTTACCCTCCTTAATAGTAAGTTATATTTCTATCACTTACCAATAATAATAGCATATTTAAAAAACCTATATATATTCAAAACTTATTTACTTAAAAAATATATTGTGCTCTTGTATAATAGTAGTCTATACATTACAATATTTTTAAGAAAGGTTTTAAAATTTTTAGAATCTTTCCAAAAATAAATATAGGAGGAATTAGTTATGGAAAACAGTAACACTAAAAGAAAGTTAAACGTACAAGAATTAAAAGCAGTAAATGGTGGTAAGAGTACGGCTAAATGCTTAATAGGTACTGGTGGCTCAGCCTTGCTAGGTTCAACAGGTGGCCCTGCTGGATTTTGGGGTGGCGGAGCTGTAGGCATGGCTACTTTCTGCTAAATTTAATCTGATCAATGGCCTGTATTAATAATGCAGGCCTATAATTTTAAAGGAGTGTATTATTATGGCAAAGTTACCTATCTTACTCTTATTATTTTTACCAATATTACTTAAAAAAAAGAAAGGGAAAAATAAAAAAAGTTTATATTAATTGAATAGGTGAGATAGATTTATGGCACATAAAACTAAAGTTATTTACATTATTATTACAATACTCATTATTTTATTATTTGTGTTATCGTACATGTTTTTTAAAAGAGTAGGGTTAAATGATGTAAATGAGAAATCCATAGAAAAAAGCACTCATTACTCACCAGAAATTGGAAGTAGTGATTCAGAGAACTTGGTTATTGAATTTATGGATTTTAAATGTCCATATTGTAAAAAGTTTGAACTCAGTTCCTATGAAAAATTAAGAAAAAACTATATATCAAAAGGGAAAGCTAAATTCAGAGTTGTAAATTCCTCAATACTAGGTAAAGATTCAATAAAGGCTTCAAGAGCAGCACATGCCTTAAATATTTATTATCCAAAGAAATATTGGCAATTTCATCATAAACTTTTCAAGATGCAGCCAAATCATGAAAACGAATGGATTACCACAAAGTTAATAGACACAGAACTTGAAAAGTTGGATATTCCCGAATCTAAATTAAAGTTAATAAAAAAAGATTATAAGACAGAAGGTAGTAAATCTTGGAATTTAGCAAAGAAAGATAAAGAACTATATGAAAAATATAACAATGAGTATGTTCCTTCTGTATATGTTAACGGTAAATTTATAAAAGACCCATATTCATTTAAGGAAATCGAGAAATATATGAATTGATTTATAGTTGTATTAATTATCAAGGCGGTTTTTATATTGAAAGTAAAATTTATCAGACAATATGACGAAACAGACTGTGCTCCTGCTTGTTTAGCAATGATTTCATGGTACTATGGAAAAAAATTGCCAGTTTCTAAAATTAGAGAATTTGCAAAAACTGATAAGCAAGGTACAAATCTTTACGGATTAATAGAGGCAGGAAAAAGAATTGACTTAGATTTAGATGGTTATGAAGTTGATTTTCAAAGTTTAGAAGATTTTAAATACCCACTTATTGCACATGTAATAAATGAAAAGGGATATGACCATTTTGTAGTTATAGAAAAGAAAAAAGGGAATAACTTATATATAGTTGATCCAGCAAAAAATCGGTATAAAATTTCATCAAGTGAATTTCATAAAGTATGGACGAATATAATATTAACTGTAGAAAAGGGAGACAATTTCAATTCTGATATAGCTTATCCATCTACTCGAAAATTTTTTAAAGATAGTTTAAAAGGTAGTTATTTGTTATTACTACTAATAATGTTGATATCACTATTCATTAACGCTATTGGAATCTCTGGAGCGTTTTTTTTACAATTCTTAACTGATTTTATAATACCTTCAAATGTAATTCAGAATTTACATAAAATAGCTATAGGTTTTTTATTTTTATTTTTATCAAACGCATTGATTCAGTTTATAAGGTTCCAACTAATATTACATATTAGCTTAAAAATTGATTTTATGTTGATGAAAAAATATTTGAAATTTGTACTTAAATTACCCAACAATTTTTTTGATACAAGGAAAAATGGTGAAATTTTATCAAGATTTACAGATATAACTAAAATAAGAGAAGCATTATCATCAGTTACCGTTACACTTTTAGTTGATTCAGTTATGATTATTGTTGGTGGTATAATACTTTATTTACAAAATGCTAAGTTATTTTTGGCAATTTCAGTTTTTTTACCTATCCTCATTATTTCATTTATTCTACTTAAAAAGCCTTATGATAAATATAATCGTAAATCTATGGAAATGGAAGCTGAGATGAATTCTGAACTTATAGATACATTTAACGGATCAAAAACTATTAAAATTTTTAACGCTGAACAGCAAGTTTTTGAAAAAAATGAATCTAATTTCATTAAATATATTAATAAAGTAAATAAGCTGAATACATATTCGAATATTCAGGTTTCATTAAATGATATGCTTAAATCTTTGATAACATTGTTTATATTATGGGTTGGCAGTTATGAAGTCATAAATGGTAATATGACACTAGGCTCTATGCTAGCATTTAATGCCCTTATTTTATTTTATCTTTCACCATTGGAAAGATTAATAAATGTTCAATCCACTTTACAATCTGCATTTGTAGCTGCTAGACGTATGATGGAAATCACTGAATTAGAGTCAGAAAACACAAATATAGAAAATAGTAATGAATTCAAATTCAATAACCAAATTCATATAGAAAATTTAAGTTTTCAATATGGATACAGATTCAACGTTCTCAGTAACATTAATTTAAAGATTAATAAAGGTAAGAAAGTAGCAATAGTTGGTGAAAGCGGTTCAGGTAAAACTACAATTGGAAAAATATTAGCGGGATTTTATGATGACTATCAAGGCAATATTTATTTTGATAATACAAATATGAAGGATATAAATCTACATACATACAGGAACAACTTATCATATGTTTCTCAAAAAACATTTTTATTTAATGATACTATTCTTAATAATTTGAAATTAGGTGTAAATTCTACGGTTTCAAACAAAAAAATTATAGAGTCCTGTAATAAAGCATTTATTTTAGATTACATATCAAGTTTACCCCATCAATTTGAAACTATGATAGATCGTGATGGAGATAGTTTATCTGGAGGTCAACAACAACGACTATCAATTGCAAGAGCTTTAATTAAAAGTTCACCGATTTATATATTTGACGAGGCAACAAGTGCACTCGACACTATGTCAGAATCTAAAATCATGAATACTATAGATAAACTAGTATCAGAAGATAAAACAGTATTGATAATTTCTCATAAGTTAAAAAATATTAAAAATGCAGACATAATTTATACTTTAAAAGATGGAGCAATTGTTGAAGAGGGAAACCACCAATTTCTATTAAATTTAAAAGGTGAGTATTATAACATGTGGATAAATCAATCTTGATTTGATATTATTTTTTCTTGCATTCCAGTTATAGTAGATGCAAAGAAAGAATTAATGTTATTAAGTTGTTCTCATAAAGTATATTAATTAACATAAGCAATGATTATCAGAAGTTCTCACTATATAAAAGGCACTAAAAGTTTATAACTTTTAGTGCCTAATTAATTATATTAGCTACCAAACAAACGACTCCAAAACCCCTTTTTAGGTGGTTCTACTTCCCTATCCTCAGGCCCATCCCCTATTTCTTCAGATGGTTTATCATCTTTCGCTAATAAGTCTTCGTTTGGACTGTCATCCTTTTTCTCTTCAGTTATATCCTTATGATTTACTTCTGCTTCTATTGGTTGGCTTTTCTTTTGTTGTTGGTTGATATTTTGAGATTCTTCAGTAAAAGTTGCTTCTTGCGGATTAACGCTTTGTCTATCATTAGTGGCTGTATCAAAAGAATAATTAAGCTGTCTTTCTTCTTCTAATTGGTTTTCTAGTTTTTGAATCTTTTTATTACTTTCTAAAGCTAATATTTGTTGATTTTCCAACAGTTTATTTAATGTATTGACATTGCTATTTTGTTGATCTAGTTGTTTAGTTAAATTTTCAATATATTTTTCATCATTTTTAGCTCTAGTTTCAAAGATTTCTATTTGCTTTTCTAATTCATTCGCTTTTGTTTTTAATGTCTCAAAACTATTTGAATTATTATATATATGCTTTTCAACCTCTGCAGTATTTTCATCAAATCTTTCTTTTTTTATTGATTCTTTATTTGGCGTTGTACTTTCTTTCTTAGTGATTTTTTCTATAATTTTCAAACAATCATTATCATTAATATAATTAATTCCATTTTCTTTTTCAAAAGATATATTTAAGCTTTTAGCATTATTAACAATAGTTTGTTTAGTTACATTCAATTCATCTGCAACCATTTTAATAGTTTTCATAGTATCCACCCTTAGGTACCTAATTTAGTACCTAAATTTTACCACCTAACAAAAAATTTTTCACCTTTTACCCTCTAAATTTACCACCTATTTTACTACCTAAATACCTAATTAGCTACCTACCTAAGGTTTTTATTAGCTAATTAGGCACTAAATTGGTAAATTTTACTATTTTGAAGTTGTAATGTGATTTTAACTACACTAAAAACGCTTTATATACGATCTTAAAAGTGTTAATATTACTTTATGAATATTAAAAGAGCCGATGCTATTGGCGTAGCATCGGCTCTCGGTAATAAAACGATTCGCATTCGTTTGTTTATATATTTTTTTGATACTTGTATTATATATATCTAATCATCTAAGTGCAAGCACAAAACATATAACTTACGTAAAAATTGTTTTATTACCTCAATCTAAAAAAAGTGGAAATGAGGTTTTTATTATGCCCAATTTTGAGAAATACAATTTATCACAAGTAAAAACTGAAAGATTTTACCAACTGCCTAAATATTTATTTGAAGATACATATTTTAAGAAAATGTCAGCAGAAGCCAAAATTATGTATGCGTTATTAAAAGATCGTTTTGAATTATCCATCCAAAATGAATGGGTAGATAAAAACAATAACATTTACTTTATTTTCAGTAATAAACATTTGTGCGAGTACTTAGGTTATTCAGAACAAAAAATCATAAAATTGAAAAAAGAGTTAGTAAATTTTAATTTACTAACTCAAGAACGTGTAGGCCTTAATAAACCCAATAGATTATATTTACTAAAACCCAATTATGATATTGAATCCAGTCGTACCAAGGAACTTCCAAATTCACAGTTCCAGAACAATGAATTTGGAAGTTCTAGAACTATGAATTTAAGTGATCAAGAACTTCCAAATTCACAGTCTAATGATACTGATTTAAGTAACACTGATTATATAGAGACTGAGAATAATGATACGCATGATATGAATGATACATATAACAATTCAACAAACCACAATCATTCGAATCATACAAATCATCAACAAACTGAATTTAATAATGATGCACTTAAATTCCAAGTTCTCGAAGAATTGCCACAACAACTTCAAGATTATTTAAATAAATTTGAAATTAGAGAAATCCGAATTATTAAAAGTGTATTACTCAAAGGAAAAAAATCATTTAATAATGCACATGATACCTATTATCGTTTAGAAGATGTTGAATTTGAAATTGTAAGTGTGTTGAAACGTTTTAAAGCGATGCTTCTACAAAAAAATGAATCTGTTGAAGCTATGCAAGGGTATCTAATGCAATCAATTAAAGCTGAACTTGAAGAAACTCATGCACTGTATATGCGACGTCAAAATATGCCTAAGTACAATATCTTTAACGAATAATTCAAATGAGCTTACAGCAATCAAAGAGACTTCAAAATACTCGGTTAAGTCATCTGATTTTTTAACTGATGATGACGAAAAAAATCAAGAAATCGTGAATGATTTGGAAAAAGGTTTATATCGAAAACGTATGTTGAGTTATGGTGGCTTACTTAAACAAAAACATAAAATTTTAAATTTAGATGATGCCGAAGATGGTAATTTGATTAATACAAGTGACGAAGATAAAACGACAGACGAAGAAGAAAAAGCACATTCAATTACAGCAATTTGGAATTTTGAAAAACAAAATTATTACTTAAAAAAAGTTTAGGAGTTTGATTTATGAGTGCAAAATACAAGAGAACTAAGTCATTTTTTATTGAGATTATTTCAGATATTGTGTTTCGAATAATTGTATTTATTCCTAATGTTTTTAATTTAATAATTCGATTTTTTAAAAGTATTGTTTAATAAACGTTAGCTTAAAAGCTAGCGTTTTTTCCTGTCTTTTTGCCCCTGCGGAAACTATAGCGTTCAACCGGCATGGTTGACCACTTTACATGCCAACTTTTAAGTTTGCATGTAAATGGGCAGTGTCTTAAAAAATCAACACTGGATTTGCTCAAATTTTTGCTTTTGGAAATAGCATATATTTATTTGGCTCATATTTGCGTTTTAAGAGCTTATATAAGTTTTTAGGCATAAAACTATATGAATTACCCCTAAATCTTTAAAATGCCCCCTTAAAATTCAAAATAAAGGTATTTAAAATTTTAAAAATAAAAAAGCTACTAGCAAAAAACTAGTAGCTTAAATCTTAGTTAAATTTTGATGTAGTATTAATTTTTATATCTACGCTACAACGTCGATTCAAATTCGTGCAGTATTAATTTTTGTATGTGCGCCACAACGCCGATTACTAATAATGCAGTATTAATTGTTATATCTGTGCTGCAACACCGATTACTTAAAAATAAGATTAAAAAAATCGACGAAGGTCGATTATGGTTTTTGCATTGTTTGGAACAAACGTGTAAGTGCGCCCTTACGGGATTTAACTAGATTATAACGACGAAAAACAGACCTGTAAAGTGATAACTATTGTGATAAAGTTTGTTAAAAAGGAGCGATTTTATGACTGCTATTTGGATATCGATTATAGGTATGTGGTTTTGTATTGGAATGGCGTTTTTTGCTATCAAGAGGAGTAAAAATAAAAAATAGAACACGCATTTATGCCGAGAAAATTTATTGATGTTGAGAAGAACCCTTAACTAAACTTGCAGACGAATGTCGGCATAGCGTGAGCTATTAAGCCGACCATTCGACAAGTTTTGGGATTGTTAAGGGTTCCGAGGCTCAACGTCAATAAAGCAATTGGAATAAAGCAATAAGGTTTATTAATCTAAAAATAAAAGGAGTTTTTAATTTTGAAAAAAGCTTTATTTCTTTTACTAGATGAATTTGCAGATTGGGAAGGAGCATATTTATCTTCAATTTTAAATCAAGATGATAATTGGTCTGTAAGCACTATTTCTGTTGAAGAAAATGTATCTTCTTTAGGTGGTTTTTCTGTTTTGGTAGATTATATTATTGGGGATGAACCTAAAGATTATGATCTGTTAGTTATGATTGGAGGTAATTCTTGGGATAATGATTCTGAGAACCTTTTAAAATTTGTTGAGGAAGCATTTAATAAAAATATAGTAATTGGTGCTATATGTGGAGCAGTTGATTATTTAGCTAGAAATGGTTTTTTAAACAAATATAAACATACTGGTAATTCGGTTTATATTTGGCAAAATTATAAAAAATATAAACCTGAGAATGAATTTTTAGAAAAGCAAAGTGTTGTTGATAATATGCTTATAACAGCAAATGGTACAGCATCACTTGAATTTACTGAATCAATTTTAAGAGAGATTGATTTTGATTCTGATAAAAGTATTGAAAAGACAATATTTATGAATAGGTTTGGTTTTTATAAATATTGTGAAAAATACGGAAATCCATATTTATAAAGTTGGGTGTATTTGGGTTTTTAGAAACGAGTTGAAAACGAGTTTCTTCTTGTCTTGGTAATGGGGAGATTGATTTAATCCATTTTAAAATTCTAGCATAGGATTCAAATAATTTTATGGGAAAAGAATGCGTCGCAACGATCTATACCGTATTTTTTAGAGTGGATGCGTTAAATATATTAATAAAATTGATAGCATGGAATCTAATATTGATAATAGAACGTATCGTTTCGTTATTTCAGTTAACATAATGATTTTAAAGGTAGTAGTAAAATGTTATAATATAGATATATTGAAGGAAGAGTCACCACTCCTCCTAAAAAGTTAATTTAGTTTATTAACTCTTTAATTAGTGATGTAATAGCTCTTAACAGATTGATTAATGCTGTTAGGAGCTTTATTTTTTACCCTTTTAAACATTTATCATTATACCTCTTTTAACAAATGTGATTGTAACCTAACCATACTTTTGCTATATCTTCATTTCATTAACAATATGTTCACCTACTACTATATTACCAATTGAACCATTTTGAGTTTATAATTCACTTTCTCGAAGTCTTTTTTTAATTCTATAAATTTCATTTTATTAATGAATGTTTATTTAACTTTTACATTAATACCAAACTAAGACTTACTCATTGTAGGTTGTAAATTATTTAAATCGTTTGTTAAATTTACAGGGAATCTCAAAGGAATCCCGGACAACAGGATAAGGAGGAACAATGCCATTGCCATGGCACCCAGCATAGCTGGGGTTCTCTAAACTTATCCTTAAAGACTTTGAACGCTGATATTACAGTATTTCTGAATCGTATTTAATGACGGACACAAAGGAATCCATGAAATTTTACATGGCATTTTCTTTGGAAAATAGCAATTCTTCTATTCTTTGGGGCGCAAGGGATCTCACAACAGGGAATCTTTAGATTCCCTAGAGATTCCCCGAAGGATTCCTTATGTTCATCCAAAATCAATCAATATTTCAGTGTATAATTGATTAGTAATTACTAAGTTAAATATGATATGGTAAAACTAAGTAATTACTAAGCTAATAACTTGTTAAAATAGATGAGTATTTGCTTAGTTTATTTTTTGTAAAAATATTGAGTAATTACTAATTATATAATTAGATGAATAAATGAGTGATTACTTAGTTGTGGAGGGGTTAAAAATGACCAATCAAAGTCATAGAAAAGCTAAAACGATCAACATCAATTTAACTGAAGAAGAATATAAAAAGGTAAAAGCGTTAGCAGAAGATAGAGATTTAAATCCAACAGCTTATACACGGCTTGCGGCATTAGGTAATCGTATTAAACCTACAGTTGTCTATAACACAGATGAGCATACTGAACAGTTAAAAAAAGAAAAACAAAAACTTGAAATGGCTTTAGAGACAAGCGTACCAAAAGAAGATGTTGAGCTTTTAGAAGCACAATGTGAACATTATAAAACTTATATTGATACGTTTAAGCAGTTCTTACAGTATGTACAAGAGGATGCGGAATATATTAATTTGAATGGATATAAAAATGATGAAAAGCTTAAAGAAGATATTAGGGATGCTATAAAATCCTTTTTTGAAAACTGATTTAATTTTTCAAAGATATAAAACATACGAATGTAATTATATTACATTTTGAAATTTTCGTTCCCATATACACGATTAAAACCGTGGGCTTTCTCACTCACTAAATTCTGTAAATACCAATCCTTATTAATGAATTGGCCAACCGATTGCCATTTTTTTCGTTTAAATATACCCTTACCTTTCTTGACACTCCCACAGCTAAAGCAATGGGATTCTTTAGTACAAAATCGTACGCATCTATTTCTAGTTTGTACTTGCCTAAAGTTAGGGGGATGCCAATACCCCATCCTAGTTCAGAACGTATAGTTAACTAGGCTACTTGACTATCACCATCAAGTACAGGTGCATTTATTATATTCTTAGCACCTACAATATCTCTGTGATCTAAGTGACCACAATGAGAACATTTATACTGTCTATCTTTCGATTTATTTCTTCTACTACACTTAGGACATAATTGACTTGTGTATTTAGGATCAACGTATTCTACTTTAATGCCTACTAAATTCGCTTTGTATTCAATGTATTGTGCCAATCTGTAGAATGACCAGTTACTTAATGAATGATTGTTTTTACGACTTTTACTTGTCTGTTTTCTAATATTTGCTAACTTTTCTAGTCGAATGATACCCACATTGTGCTGAATAGCAAAGTTTACAATTTCACGACTTGCTTTGTGGTCTTTATCATTCATCCAACGTTGCTCTTTGTTTTGTGATTTTTTGATAGCATTTAATTTTTTATCTTTACCTAGTTTCTTTCGGTTCTGTTGCAAAGTCAGAAAAAATATAACTAATTATCATTTTAACATGGT
>ERZ1023396.151-NODE-151-length-21919-cov-83.060648_pt1 | contig 21919 bp, 26 predicted proteins | sample MGYA00380504_ERZ1023396 | MGnify/ENA primary metagenome ERZ1023396 (study PRJEB33173, sample SAMEA4830410) | metagenome | study: EMG produced TPA metagenomics assembly of the PRJEB25223 data set...
GGTTTTTTGATATTTTTAGCCATTTGCATTGAAGAGTTTTTTGCCAATTCAAGTGTAAGTCTAATATTATTTACCTTGGGGTTGAGTTTTTTATCATCAATGCTGATATTTATTTGTTTTTTGGTTGCCAATGTATTGAAAAATAAATAGAATTTTATTAGTATGCCACTTTCCCCATAGGTGGTTTGAGCTTTGTAAAAAAACATTATGGTTAAATATATTATGAAAAAATGCCCTAACTGTCATAAAAAATGTATTGATGTCCTAGAATATTCTGGTAAATGCCCTTGTTGCAAAGAAGACATACAAACGCCAGTATTTTTTTCTGCATATCTAATGATTATCCTGATGATTGTTATGTCTGTTGGCGTATATATAAATAGTTATTTTTTGATGACATTTGCTTTTTTAATGATTGTCATCTATAAACTATTTTCTTATCAAATAGATTTACTGTTATTTCCATTGATGGTTAAAAATGAATAACCAATGGCGTTTTATATATCCAAAATATACTTTGTTTACTTTATTGGTTCTACTACTGCCCCCATCAGCCCATGCCGACCTGCCATTAACCGTTGATGATTTGTTGGCGGATAAGAGCTATTTATCCAGATGATTGGTGGTAAAATCAAGACAAAAGATAATTGACAGGCACGGTTGTTATTATTATCAAGAATAATAACCAAATTATCTACCAAACAAGCGGATTTGTCTTTTGCTTTTGATGATGCAGAAAATTTACAAGCGGTTTTCATGACTGATGGGCAGATGGAAGAGACACAGGGGGCATTTTAGTTACATGTCAGGTGCAACTGCGAGCGGTACATACAACATTATCATGGAGCATCGGTCTTGGGCGGTGCGGGTGTTGGACTTTTAAATCCCATAACTAGTGGCACTGCACTTTTAAATGGGACTGCTGGTGTCGCAACAGGGGTAGGAGCAGGGGCGTTTGCTGGTCATGCTTCTACATTGGGTACAAATATGAATATTCGTTAATTAACTTACTAACAGACTTCCTGTGAGCCTTATTTGGCTGACTTTGAATTCCTGATTAAGTTTCGATGAAAGTCAAATGATTAATGTTTTTAACCATTAGCATTATAGGAAGTCTAACAGTTTAATCAAGTACAATTAGCCAAAAGGTAGTAAAGTTTCTCCTTGGAGTTGTATTGGAAATTGTGTTATGATTGTTGCATATATTTTAATTACTTGTGGCTTTTTCCTTGCCTGTATAAAACATATTTCAATAATTGCAACTAAGCCTTCTTTACGATTATTTTTGCATTGCATATCGGTAATGATGGTGGTATCAAGCCCTATGTTTGTCAAAAATATGCAAATGCAAGAGTTTTTATATTTTATTGGGTATGTTGCTTTGATGACTATTACATTTTTTTATATAACATATAAAATCTTGAACTGATTTTGAGCCCGTAGAGCTCGTAGGTTGGGGTAAGCGATAGCGACACCCAACAGATGTAAGGCTTGGCTTAAAATGTCGGGTTTTGTATCTCAACCTAACCTACCGAGCTTGGCGGTGCTGCTAGTCCTGCAACAGGCATCGGTAGTGTGGCTGGGGGGTTAGGGTTTGGCACAGCATCTGGTGCAGCCACAGGATACTTAACATCTAAATTCCCAACAATAAATGTAAAATAACCCAATAATTATTTATACAATCTCATTTTGATTTACTAGATGAGATTGTATTTCTATGATATGGGAGTATGTGCATGTTGTTATTCTTAGCCCTTGCCCTAATTATTGTGTCTGCTTTAATGATTCGATATTCTCATTTAATAAATCGGACAAGCTATAAGGTGTTACTTTATTTTGGTTCTGCCATACCTGTAAGTACGTCTAGTGCTATTTTGAGTGCAATGGGTATTGATTTTGTTGTTATTGGTTTATGTGTTTTTATTGCTTCATTGGTTGTTACTTTTATTAAAATTAATTAGAAGGTATTGTTAATTGACTATACCTTTGGGTGGATTTGTAGGGGAAAATATATGAATACAGCATGTATTTTATTTTTTGCTATCATTTTGGTGCCAAACTTGTTAGCTCGTGGTAAAAAATTATTGCTATTGATGCTTGTCGTTACATTAATGGTTTTTTTATATTATTATCACATTGTTTGGGGTTACAACCAAGATTTGCCATTAGACCCTACTATTAGAATTTTTATAGATTTTTTTATGGCGATTACTGGTGGCTACTTCTATTATTTTATCACAAATAAATATAAAAAATAAAAGCTCGTAGGTTGGGTAAGCGATAGCGACACCTAACAGATGTAAGGCTTAGCTTAAAATGTTGGATTTTGTATCTCAACCCAACCTACTGAGCTGATTTGGTGGGGTGTATTCAATCGATTGTTTGCTTTTTTTGCTGATTTACAAAAACCGATCATAGGATTGTCTTTATGAGTTTTAAATATTTATTGGTAGGTTTGCCCTTTTTTGCACTCACCGCCCACGCCGACTTACCCCTAACCGCTCCTAATATTTTGGCGGATAAGGAGTATTTGCGATAAACGGTTTTAAAGTTAAGACAAAATACAATTGACAAGTACAATTGTATTTATTACTATATTACATAATAACCACACTAAGATAATGTCTTTCACCATCATCACCTTAGTGCGGTTAGGGCTATCAGTATCAGACTGATGCTTTTTCACAATCAATAAAAGGAAAAAACTTATGAAAAAAACTCTCAATCCTAGTACTTGGTGCTACTGTCGCCATCACCCCTGCTTATGCAGAGACTGATGTTAATTATAACACACCTGTCACAGAATTATCTACCAAACAAGCGGATTTGTCTTTTGCTTTTGATGATGTAGAAAATCTGCAAGCGGTTGCCCTGACTGACAGGGAGATGGCAGAGACACAGGGGGCGGTTGCTCCTTATGTCGGTAGAATTGGATTGGGGTTTGCAGGTGGTTTTGGCGGTTCTGCAATTGGTCAATATCACAATAGCGGTAAAGTTGATTGGGGTCTGGCCACCAAGCATGGACTGTATGGTGCAGGCTTAGGCGGAGCAAGTCGTTGGTTGGCGAACCGTGGTTGGTATTAAAGCCTATTGGTGTTGTTATATCAAAAATGTATTGTAAAAATTTGAACGAGTGAAAGTGAAATATATTCGGTCATATCTCAAAAGAGTTGCATGAGAGTAATCGTAAATTGTGAATTACTTCAAACACAATATTTAATTGATAAAATCACAAATCAAGACATTATTTATAACAAATAATGTCTTGATTAAATAGGGTTTTGAATATGTATTTAAAGAATATATGTCTTTTGTTTTTTATTTGTTTGTGTTGTGCGACTATTGCAATATATGAAATAAATGGCAAATTTGTCATAAGAGATTTGTCTTTAAATGTTATTGGTAGTTGCCTTATTTTGGCAGCAGTATTATCAATATTAGCAAATTACTTACAAAAGATAGATTTCTGGTAATCTCATGTATTGTGGATATTCTATGAATTTTAAACACAGATTTCCCATCTTAACCCTGCTACCCTTTCTAGCCCACGCCGACCTACCCCTAACCGTCGCTAACATTTTGGCGGATAAGCAATATTTGAGATAAATAGTTTTAAAATCAAGACAAAAGATAATTGACAGGCACGGTTGTTATCATTACCATCAAGAATGATAACCAAATTATCCATGCAACAAGCGGATTTGTCTTTTGCTTTTGATGATGTAGAGAATTTACAAGCGGTTGCCATGACTGATGGGCAGATGCAGGAGACACAGGGGGTGTTTTCCCCCATAGGTGTTGGCTTGGCTATTGCTGGTCGATTTGCCACCAACCAATTAGTCAAACACTACATTGGTAGTGTAGGCATTGCTTATGGAACTTACTTTTTTGGAAAAGCCCAAAGTGTGAAAGGCAAATAACACGAAAGGCAAATAATAATTTCTTGCCAATTTTATTTATGAGAAAAGTTCAAGCCACTTTCCACGTGGGGTGGTTTGAGCTTTGCAAAAAACAAAACAAAAACAAAACATTATGGTTAAATACATTATGAAAAAATGCCCTAACTGTCATAAAAAATGTATTGATGTCCTAGAATATTCTGGTAAATGCCCTTGTTGCAAAGAAGACATACAAACGCCAGTATTTTTTTCTGCATATCTAATGATTATCCTGATGATTGTTATGTCTGTTGGCGTATATATAAATAGTTATTTTTTGATGACATTTGCTTTTTTAATGATTGTCATCTATAAACTATTTTCTTATCAAATAGATTTACTGTTATTTCCATTGATGGTTAAAAATGAATAACCAATGGCGTTTTATATATCTAAAATATACTTTATTTACTTTATTGGTTCTAATACTGCTCCCATTAGCCCATGCCGACCTGCCCTTAACCGTTGATGATTTGTTGGCGGATAAAATAATAGGTCAAACAGTTTATGAAAAATGCATACTTATTTAAAAAACCCTTTGACAACGCAAAAAAAATACTATAATACCACGCAAGTCAGCACAACCGTACCCCATATCAAGTCTCGCTGACGGTTTGGACTTGTATTTTTAAGAAAATATGATGAAAAAATTATCAATTTTAGCGTTATCAGCTGTTGTGTCTATTGCTCCTGCATTTGCAGAAGTTAATTCTACTGCCACACCAGCAAAAACAACTGCCCAAGAAGTAGACTTATCTTTTGCTTTTGATAATGTAGAAAATCTACAAGCGACAGACATGACACTTGCAGAAATGCAAGAGACGGAGGGGGCGGCGTTGCCACTAGCGTATATGGGTGGTGCCGCTCTATTTGGAAGCATGGTTAATGTTAATACATATGTAAGGGCTGTACCCCAGTCTCAAAGAACTTTGGGTGGTTACGCTACTGCGATTGGTAGTGGGGCAGTAGGCGGAGCATTGACTGCAACACCAATAGGAGGTATGAGAGCTGCTTTTCTAGGTGGAGGTGTGGCGCTTGCGGGGAGTGGTGTTTCTGTTACCATGAAAAAGTAGCATCCCGTAATATTATTTACAAGAAAGAAAGTGCTTTTGAATGATGTGCTTTCTTTCAGTGTTTTATGCCAACAATTACATAAATAATGATATGACAATTTTTGAAATTATATACTACATACTTCTGTTCTCAATATATCCTAGCTTAGTTTTCTTCTTTAATAGAGAAAATTTATCAATTAAAAAGATTGTTTTTTTTACGGCTCTCTTATGTATAATTGGTTTTATATTTGCAAAAATTATTTATGGTAATTATTCGATAGGATTTTTAATTTGTATGGGAGTATGTCCTGCTTTTGGATTATTGGCATTTCATAAAATAAGATATGGTAAATAATTGTGTCAGTTAATAAACTAAAACTAAATTAAGATGTTGGCTATCTTATTCTGTTATAATTGAGATTAAGTAGGTTTTGTAATGATGTATAAACATATTATGATTGTATTTGGGTTGGTGTCATTTTCTTTAACCGCCCACGCCGACCTCCCTCTTACAGTCGATGACCTATTGGCAGACAAAAACCGTTTTAGACTTGATACTGATTTGAGCTATTATAATCATCACAAATCATCGACAACAAGACGTGTAAAAAATGTACATTTGTTCAAAAACCCTTGACAACGCAAAAAAATACTATAATACCACGCAAGTCAGCACAACCGTACTCTGTCAAGTCTTGCTGATGGTTTGGGCTTGTATTTTTAAGGAAATATGATGAAAAAATTATCAATTTTGGCATTATCAGCTGTTGTGTCTATTGCTCCTGCATTTGCAGAAGTTAATTCTACTGCCACACCAGCAAAAACAACCACCTAAGAGGTAGACTTATCTTTTGCTTTTGATGATGCGGAAAATCTGCAAACAAAAGAGATGACCACCACCGAAATGCAAGAGACAGAGGGGGCGGTTGCTCCTTTGGTTGCGGTGGGTGTTATGACAGGCACTCGGTTTATTGCTCAACGGTGGGTTACTCAAAAAGTTGCTCAAAATATGGTTAAACGTGGAGCAACCAACATTATGGCTCCCAACCGTTCTGTTGCTAAAAAAATTGCAGGAAACAATCCCATCAGAGAATACCACGCTGGCCCTGGTTCAAGATATACCCATTATCATCCGAACCCAAGAAACGGCTCTCATATTTGGTATGGAAAAACAAGATAACTAAGGCAGTTAAAAGTTATGGGGGTAGTTCAGCCCCCATAACTTAGTTGCAACATCTAATTGTGGAGCGTATCTATGTCTCATATCTATCTGGTCATTTCTGATGATGAAATCAAAAAAATCACCCAAGAGAGATTTTTAAAATTTCAAAGCATAGATAGCCATCAATCTGATAAATACGGTTATTATAGATATGATGAAAACCTTTGTCAGATAATACATGATGATATTTATTGCATTCATAACCAACTAATTGAACTTTTAGGTAATTACAGCAAACAATCTAAAAAATTATTTTTTGCAAAATTTCTTTTGATTGATAAAAGCAATGAAGATGATATGTTTAATCTTTCCTTGGCAAAGATTGACAGATTTGATTTTATCCAACTGGAAACTTTATATAATAATTCATACCTAAAATTAAACACCATTTATCAAACACCTTAGGGGTTTAAAATGCGTAAACTCACTCTTTGTTGTATATCATTACTAAGTTTATCAGCCCACGCCGACCTCCCCCTAACGGTCGATGATCTATTGGCGGATAAAAACCGTTTAAATTTAACGTAAGCGTAGCTCATTTGGTGGAATAAGGGTAATGGGAGTTATAAAGTAGACTAATGATCTGTTATGAGATTGATAAAAATTTTTCATATAAAAAAATCAATATCAATGATTGACAGGTACAATTGTATTTGTTACTATCATAAATGATAACCAACACCAAGATGATAATCTCTCACCATCATCACCTCAGTGCGGTTATCAGCTATCAGTATGGACTGATGGTTTTTCACAACGTTAATTAAGGAAAACATATGAAAAAGTTCTCAATCCTAGCACTAAGTGCTACCGTAGCCATCGCCCCTGCATTTGCAGAGACTGGTGTTAATTATAACACGCCTAGCGTTGATGTACAACCTGCCATCTCTTTTGATGTATCTCAACAACCTGCCCTACCGACTACCGCACAAGCTGATTTGTCTTTTGCCTTTGGTGATGTAGAGAATTTGCAAACAACAGACATGACACTTGCAGAAATGCAAGAGACGGAGGGGGCGGCGTTGCCACCAATGGCAATTTACTATGGTGTTGTATACGGCGTACCAGCAATCTATGCTGGTGCTAGATGGGCTTCTGGAAATGGACCACAGCTCTTAAGTAATAGAATTCGCCATCATCTTAATAAATAATTTAAGCGACGCGTCTGCAAATCCAAGTTGAATTTAACTTGGATTTGTATTTAGTATGTGAAATATTAAGGTATTACTTAGTATGTGGTTGTTATTGGCTGAGCTATTTCCAGAAATATTAACTGTATTTAGGGATTTAAAAAATAAAGACAGAAAGCATTCTATAATCATACTTGTGCTATTTCTGTCTTTTTGTGCTATTCTTTATCACGACATCAATCTTGGTATATCTATCCCAATAATTTTTATATTAACCATTTTTACCATTATACACTATTTATATAATGCCAAGAAGAAATATAAGCAAAATAATCGTATAAAAATCAACCAAGAGATGATTTTTATACATAAAAAAATTCCTATCACCTATCAAAAAATATTAGGCAGTAGTCATAAATTTATTGCACAAAATAAAGAAATTGAATTTTTATTACTGCCAAAATATGGTGGTAATAATTGTATAGTAATTAATCATGAAAAAATTTATGGTTTATCTCTGTCGCCAATTTTTCATTATGGTATTATTTTTTATCAAAAAGTCATTGATATTCATGACAATCCATTTGATATTAAAGTAACATTAAATGGTTATTTATCGCCATATTTAACCATTGAAGTAACAAACGAAAATTTACTTAAAAACAAGAGTTTATTGTTATGAAATATTTCATAAGTGCAAGGACATTTTTATTTGCCCTAACTCTACTACCCCTCCTATCCCACGCCGACCTACCCCTAACCGTTGATGATTTGTTGGCGGATAAAAACCGCTTTAAGCTTGATACGGATTTGAGCTATTACAATCATCATCGTTCATCTGTCGCCACACAGGGTTTTGAGATGGTGGATTTGGGGCAGGGTCGCACGCTGTATATGCCATCCATCGGCGAGAGTAATACCAATACTGACAGCCTAATTGCAGGGCTGGGCGTGCGTTATGGCATCAGCGATAAGTTGGAAATAGGCGTAAAAACGAATGCCATCTATCGTAATGCACGCCACCAAAATGGTGCGGAATTGTCAAAGTCAAGCGACACTCATCTAAACGACATCAGTATTAGCACCCAATATCAGCTCACCAAAAATCATAAAAAATTCCCTGATAGCCTTGTGTTTGGTGAGTTGTCTGTCTATGACAACACCCAAGGGCTAAAACGCAAAAACGCCAGCTCCGCCCTTATCGGCTTTACCACTTATACGGTCAATGACCCGATTGTGCTTAGTCTGACGGGTACTTATCAATATCAGCCAAGACGTGAAACCAATACAGGTGGTCATGTGGATTTGGGTGATACAGCAACCCTAAACGGCTCGGTGGGCTTTGCGGTCAATCCCGACATCACGCTAACAGGCGGTGTGGGTGTTCGCCACAAATGGGCGGATAAGGGCGAGCTTGGCAAGCTAGAAAATAACAGCACCCAAACCACGCTAAACCTAGGACTTGCCTATGCCATGACTGCCAGAAGCAATCTGACAGCCAATGTACGTACGCCCATCTCAGGCGATGGGGGCAGTACATTGTCTGTGGGCTTGACGAGCAAATTGGGTAAGTTGCCGCCGCCATTGTCTCAAAAATACCGTCAAATCAAATCAGACACCGCCAACTGACATGACGCATTTTTTAAAAATTGGGTTGATCGTCTTATTCATGACAAACCACGCCCACGCCGATTGGCACACGCCCAAACCCCTTAGCCTTAGCACGCACATCACTTGGAAAGACAGTAGAGATATCAAAATCACCAAACAAGATGTGGACTACTCATGTGGTGCGTCATCGCTATCCACCATTTTGACCCACTTTTATCAATCACCCAAAACAGAACAGCAAATCCTAGATGATATGGCATTAGATGATGTGATGGCATCGTTTGCAGACTTGGCAAGCGTAAGTGAAAAATACGGCTACACCGCTTATGGCATGACGATGGATTATGACACGCTTGCCAAAATAAAAATTCCTGCCATTGTCTATGTCAATCACAAACGAAGCGACCATTTTAGCGTGGTGCGAGCCATTGACAAGCAAAATGTTTATTTATCCGACAGCAGTTGGGGCAATCGCACACTCACACGCAAGCAATTTGAAAGACTGTGGCTTACCACCGATAATCACACATCAGGCAAGGTGCTGCTCATACTGCCCATCACTAATCACCAAAAACAGATGAGTGATAAAAATTTTACCGCCGTACATGATACTCAGCATTTATTAAAACAAAGTCCTGTGCTGTTTAGGCGGTTTTTGTGAGCATGACATTGGTGTCAGTGGTGGTCTTTTGTTGGTGCTTTTTAAGTTGATGGATTTGGTTAAAAACAAAACATCTCTAAACCCTGTCAAAATTTGCTATAATATTCGCTTTTATCCGATTATCAAAATCACACCATGCGTCTAAAATCCCTAAAACTCTCAGGTTTTAAATCCTTTGCCAATGCCACAACCTTTACCTTTGGGCACGACATTACCGCCATTGTTGGGCCAAACGGCTGTGGTAAGTCCAACGTGATTGATGCCATACGCTGGGTGCTGGGCGAAACTTCTGCCAAGCAGTTACGTGGTGGGGCGATGAGCGACGTCATCTTTGCAGGCGTGGAAGGGCGAGCGGGCAAATCTTTGGCGAGCGTGGAGCTGACTTTTGAGCATACCCAAGATGAGAGTACAGGCATTCGCCATGCGTTGAACCTATACCACGAGCTGACCCTACGCCGTCAAGTAACTAAGGAGGGTAAGTCTGATTATTATATCAATGGGCAAAAGGTGCGTCGCCGTGATGTGGTGGATGTATTTTTGGGGACAGGGCTGGGTGCTAGAAGTTATGCAATCATTGAGCAGGGTATGATAGGGCGAATTGTGGATTCTACACCCATGCAGCTGCGTGAGTTCATCGAGGAGGCGGCAGGCGTGTCACGCTATCAGGCACGCCGAGTTCAGACCGAAAAACAGCTTGATGAGACCAAAGAGAATTTGGCACGTCTTAGCGACTTGCAGGGGGAGCTTAAAAAACAGCACAAGACACTCATCCACCAAGCTGAGTCCGCTAAAAAATACCATACCCTAAATGATGAGCTGTTTGAGCTTAACAAAAATGAGCTGTTAAAACGCATTTTTGAGGCATGGCAGTCCCTAGAAACCAAAAAACAAGACAAGGACAAATTTGCCCAAAGATTGCACGAGCAAGAACAGATGGTCAATAATGCCAAAAAAGAACTGGACACCCATTTGACCAAACTTGCCGAGATAAACTGGCTCAAAGATGACATGCGAGACAGCTACCATAATGCCCGCATGAAAGAGCAGACAGCAGAACATAACTATTATAGCCTAAATCAAGAAATTGCCAACTGTGAGAACAAAATTGTCCACCTAACCGAGCTAAAAACCCAGTCAGAGGCGAGTATTGTAGAGAACCAAAAAAGCATTGATGAGATAGATAAAACACTTGGGCAAATGGATTCTCATGCAGCTGATGGAGTGTTACAAATAAGCCACTTGCAAGACAAGCTGACCCAAACCCAAGGGGCATTTAACACCGCCAAACAGCAAGTAAGCGAACTTACCCAAAAAAACAGCGATCTGGAAAACAGACACAAGTTGGCAATCTCACAAAAAAACCGCTTACTCATCAATCATGAAAAAGTGAGCAAAAAATACCATGAACTCATCACCAAAAACGCAAATAAAGAGCAAAACCACGATAAAGAACGAGATGAGATAAAGGCACTGACAGACAAAATTGCCATGCTAAATCTTGCCACGGATGAGTTGGCTTATGATGATACCAAGCAGGTATTTGATGCAAAAAGCCAACAGTTCAAACTTTTGCAAGATGAGTTATCTACACTAGAAAAACGCCATGCAACCATGATGGGCGAGTATGACACTTTGCACCAACTGGTGCATAAACCCAAACACAGCTTGCCCATATATGATGATGGTAAGCATGATGGCATGGTCAGTGATGATAAAAATGGCGTGGATGATTCTGTCATTTGTCAATTAAGTACGCTAAAAGAATGTATTGAACTGACCTATGAGGGCAAAAAGTACACCGATGTGCTTGATAAATTTTTGGGATTTTGGCTAGATGCTAGGGTATTAGATGATAAGCGTGATTTGTCTTTGTGGCCGCTTATCAATCATCTGCCAAAGACCACAGATATTAATCAGCACAACCATGATAGCCAAGAGGGCGGCAAAAAAGATGCCAAACACCCCAAACATAAGGACATCTCAGAGCTGTCTGCTCACAAACAGGGTTTGGCCGTATTTTTGCATCACTCATCTAATTTTGGGCAAAAAAGTCGTGATAAACTCATTTCGCTGACCGCCTTGATAAAATCGCCGACACTGGCATTGTGGCAAAACGTGTATCTGTTGGATATGGATGCCCAAATAGATGATACTGCCTTTGATGAACTTAGCCGAGCATGGGAGGGCGAGCTTACCCAAGGTGTGCTGATTTTAACCAAAACAGGTTGGATGATTGGCTCTTTTGGGGTCATGCATGTCTCTGTTTTAGGACAAACTGGGCAAGGCGTGCTAAGCGAGCGGATAGAACACACCAAACGCTTAGAAATCTTAGAAAAGCAACTTTGGCAGATACAAAGCGAGCTGGATGATAAACAGCAGGCATTAAAGACAACGGCAAGTGAGCTTGATACACTAAGAGTGGCACAAGAGGAATACCATGCCAAACACAGTAAGCTGACTGACGCTCTACATCAGAGTAAAACAAAACTTGTCAAACTAGAACATCAGATAAGCCAAGATAAGCTGATGTGGGAGAACTTTAACACCCAAAAGGCAGCTCTTAGCGATGAACTCTATGAACTGGATGAAGAGCTTAGACTCATAGATGATGAGATTAACCACACTCTGATGGCGTTAGATGAGCATTTGCCTACATTGCGTGTTGCCCAAAATGCCCTAAATATGCTGTCGGTGAATGTGGATGAGCTGTCAAATAAGCTTAGACAGATGACCCAAGACAGACAGGAGATGCTACTAAAACAGACCACGCTGAACCAAAACAAAGAACATGCCACAAAACTTTTACAGCTATCTTGTGAGGGTGTAACAAAGGCAGACACTGAGATTGGGGGGCTTTTTGTCCAAAGGCAGATAATGAGTGAACAACTGCCCATCTTAGAGGATGCGTTTAAACAAGCAAAAGCTAAGAGTGCCGAGCTTAAAATCCAAAGCGAAGAGTATGAAGAGATGGCAAAAACCTTAACCATCATGCAAGGCAAACTACAAGAGAGCTTGACCGATGCTCATGCTAAATTTGCCACCGTACAGGCAAACATTGCCAATGTTCATGCAGACGTGGCAGTGGGTGAGAGCCGTTTGGCGGATTTGGGTGAACAAATGCTTGATATGGATGAGCGATTTAATTTGCCATCCACGTTGGCAGATTTTCAGGCACGCACGCCTGTATTTACTGATAACAGTGCCCATATTGAGCAAATTAAGGCAAAAATTGAGAAGTTGGGTGCGGTCAATCTGGCAGCAGTGGAAGAGCTTGCTAGGTTAGAGGAGCGTGTCTTGCCCCTAGATGAGCAGGTAGCAGACATTACCAAGAGCATGCAAAAATTACAAAATGCCATTTATGCCATTGATGATAAGACCAGACAGCTGTTTTTGGACATGTTGCAAGCGGTTAATGATGAGATGAATGCCTTATTTGCTAAGGTATTTGGCGGTGGGCAGGCGAGTTTGACTTTGATGGATGATGATAATCTGACTAAGGCAGATAAATGGCGGGCGGGGCTTGTGTTAATGGCACAGCCTAAGGGCAAAAAAAATTCACATCTTGCGGTATTATCAGGAGGTGAGAAAACACTGACTGCCCTTAGTCTGATTTTTGCCATTTTTAAACAGCACTCCGCCCCATTTTGTGTGCTAGATGAGGTGGATGCCCCCTTAGATGATGCCAACGTGGGACGGTTTACAAGCCTTATCCGTGAGCTCTCAGACAGCGTGCAGTTTATTTTTATCAGCCATAATAAACTTGCCATGCAAGTGGCACATGAATTAAAGGGCATCACCATGCCAACGCCAGGCATTTCTAGTTTGGTAACGGTTAATTTAGAAGAAGCACAAAAATATCTGCAATCTTGATGGGTCAATCATGATTGGACATTTTTGATTGCCAAATTTACAACTTTTATACAGCTGCCTAAATCAGTTGTAAAATTATTTTGCTAAGCTAATGACCATTTTTATGGTTAAAATATGGAATTTGTCATGTGCATCAAACACTGCCCATTTGGAAGCTCTTTATCTTTATCCACGCTTGCTCTGTCTGTCTTAGGCATGTCGCTGGTGGCATGTGCCAATGCCCAAGATTATAGCCATGATGGCAGTGTCCATCAATTCATGGAAGCCCACCGCCAAAAATCCAACATCAACGCCATGTATCAGTATGAGCAAAGCATGCAAGGTTCGCTCTTTGCCATGTATCCGACGTATTGGCGACTAAACAGCAACATCACCCAACATGACCCTGACACCATCAACCGTTTTGTGCAGCGTTATCCCAATCATGTCATCAGTGAGAAACTTGTGGCAGATTATGCCGAACAAAAGGCACATCAAGGCGACTACGCATCGGTGCGTGCGGTCATGGCAAATATTCGTAACGCCGATGACTCCGAAGCATGTGCCATCGCTTTGGCTTACAACTGGGCAAACGATGCTCGTGCCTTAGAGCAAAAAGAAAAAGTTTGGCTAAATACCCAAATCAAGCACGCTTTGTGTGATAAACTCGCCCTAGAAATGAGCAGTCATTCTCACATCAGTCGCACCGACCGCCATGAACAGCTCATTCGTATGATGAGGATTGATAACCGTCAGCTGTCATCACGCAAGCCACCCCTTGATAAGCGTGAGAACATCATAAGTCTTGCCCGTCAGCTAAATCTGTCCATTGATGATGGGACGCTTAATGCCATCCGCCTAAACCCCCATGGTTTTTTTGGTCAGTTTCACGCCATGCCGTTTAGCGAAACCAACCAATATCTATACGTTTATGCCATCAGCCAGTTGGCTCATCGTTCGTATTTGCAAGCTCATGCACAGCTAAATCATGACATAAATTTGGATAACACTCACCCCCAAAGACGACTGTCAGAGCTGGCACGTCGCTATGCGTGGCGAAGCATTGCTGTTAAGCGTATGAACATGAACACCGATGACGGCTTTCATATTGAAGCGGTGCATTGGTTTAGAAATTCGCTTGGTGAGCCGTTTAATTTTGAAGAGGCTGAGGATTATGCACAGGCGGGGATTTATTTTGGGCAATGGACGGACGTGATTAATGCCATTGGGGCGATGAGTAGGGTCAAAGCAGGCGAGAACATTTGGCAGTATTGGCTTGCCCGTGCTTATGAACAGACAGGTAAGGGCAGGCAGGCACGTCAAATTTATCAAAATCTCACCAAAAATCTGGATTATTATGGTCTGCTTGCTCGTGATAGACTAAATATGCCCTTAACGGCAAATGACATTGGTGGTATTGGCATGCCAAATATCAGTGTTAAAGATACCGTCCGTATTATGCAAGACCCCAATTTTGCTCGTGCCTTTAAGCTTATGGAAAATAAGGCGAGTGCGGAGCATGTTCAGCGTGAATGGAATTGGGCGGTGCGTACCGCAACAGATGCAGGTAACCATCAGCTTGTGCTTGCTGCTGCCAAAAAAGCTCACGAGATGGGGTTTTATAGTCGCAGCATTCACGCCATACAAAACTCACCATGGCAAGCATCAGCGATTAGCCATCCCATGCCTTACCAACACAGCTTTATGACTCATGCAAGCAGTGTCGGCATTGACCCTGCGTGGGCATATGGCATCACTCGCCAAGAAAGTCGTTTTAATGCCAATGCACGCTCGGGTGTGGGAGCGGGCGGTCTTATGCAAATCATGCCAGCTACTGCCCAAATGATAGCTCGTAAAATTGGCAGCAGTGGCAATGCAAACGACCCTGATACTAACATCCGCTATGGCACATGGTATCTGTCGGATAAGATTCGCAGTTTTAATGGACAAATCGCCCCCGCCACCGCCGCCTATAATGCTGGCACAACCCCCGCTGGCAAATGGTTGCCCAAACATGGCACCATCAGTGCCGACCAATACGTTGAAGCCATTCCCTATCATGAGACCCGTGAGTATGTCAAACACGTCATGGAGAATGCTACCATTTATGGTGTGATGCTTGGCAGATATATCCCAATTGGTCAGCGTATGGGGGTAGTATCGCCATCTTGACTGGTGTGTCATCGTGATTTGGGATGGTGTTTTTAAATGTTGTGCTGTTTGGGTGGGAGTTGGATAAAATCTGGTGGGCTTTTTGGCTTAAAAATCTTTGCCAATACGCTAAAAAATATGCTACACTAGGATGATTTTGCAGTTTTTGAAATGGGTTTCAAGAGGCAAAATTGAGCAAATTTTTTCAAATTTTATTTTAAGGATAAGTCATGAGTAAACAACCCGTTCGTGTTGCGGTAACTGGTGCTGCAGGTCAGATTGGTTATAGTTTGTTGTTTCGTATTGCCAGTGGCGAGATGCTTGGCAAAGAACAACCTGTAATTTTGCAACTTTTAGAAATCCCCAATGAAAAAGCCCAACAAGCCTTGCAAGGTGTCATCATGGAATTAGATGACTGTGCTTTTCCACTGCTATATGACGTAATTGGTACGGACGACCCAAATGTGGCATTCAAAGATGCAGATTATGCCCTGCTGGTTGGTGCTCGCCCACGTGGGCCTGGCATGGAACGTGCTGACCTACTCCAAGAAAATGCCAAAATCTTTACCGTACAAGGCAAAGCCCTAAATGATGTGGCAAGTCGTGATGTCAAAGTTTTGGTTGTGGGCAACCCTGCCAACACTAACGCTTATATCGCCATGAAGTCAGCTCCCAACCTGCCTACCAAAAACTTCACCGCCATGTTACGCCTTGACCATAACCGTGCCTTGACTCAGGTTGCCAAAAAGACCGGTAAAGCCGTCAAAGACATCAAAAACCTAACCGTTTGGGGCAATCACAGCCCAACCATGTACGCTGACTATCGTTTTGCAACCATTAACGGCGAATCTGTCAAAGAGATGATTGATGACCAAGAATGGAATGCCAACACGTTCTTGCCAACCGTTGGTAAACGTGGTGCTGCCATCATTGAAGCTCGTGGCTCATCATCAGCGGCCTCTGCTGCCAATGCTGCCATTGACCATATCAGAGACTGGGCATTAGGCTCAAATGGTGAATGGGTAACCATGGGCGTACCGTCTGATGGCTCTTATGGCATCCCAGAGGGTATTGTGTTTGGTTTTCCTGTAACAACCGAAAATGGCGAATACAAAATCGTTCAAGGTTTGGAGATTGACGAGTTTAGTCAAGAGCGTATCAATACCACGCTACGTGAACTGACCGAAGAGCGTGATGCGATTGGTCATTTGTTGTAATTAACCCATGAAGGGTTAATTCATCAAAATTGTCCCATCAAGCAAATATGCACCCCTTGTCTGTCTGATAAGGGGTTTTTTGTTTTTATTAATTAATTGATTAATTGATTAATGTGTCATTTTGACACTTACCCCATGTACCAGTATCGCCAGTAACATCACAGCTGCCCCAACATAACCTATCATGGTCAGTCCTAAGGCTTGATGGGCGATGACCATACTCCCAAGCAACGTGCCACCACCAATGCCAATGTTATAAATCCCTGAAAATAGACTCATGGCGACATCTGTGGCGTGTGGAGCAAGTTTTAGGGTGTAAAGTTGTAACACCAAACCAACAGCTGTTATGCTCACGCCCCACAGCATCGCCAGTGCTGTCCACAGTGCGACATGACCTGCCAATGTCAGCATCAGCATAAGACTGACCAGCATGCCAATCATCGCCAGCCATAAAAATCCTTGTTCAAAACGCTCATAAAAGCGTCCAAACAGCACACTTGCCATAATCCCCGCCAAACCAAAGATGAACAGTACTGCTGTGGCATAGGTTGGACTAAACGCATTGATCTGTAACACAAACGGTTCAATATAACCATAAGCACTAAAATGTGCCGTTATGGTTAAGGCTAACATGAGGTAGACGGCGATTAAGGATTTGTTTTTGATGATGAGTATCAAATCGGATAAATTGCCCACGTTGCGACTGGGCAGTTTTGGCAAAATCCACCAAAGTCCCATCATGGCGATAAAAGCAATCGCTCCAATCATCCCAAATGTCGTCCGCCAGCTAAAATATTCCCCCAGCATCCGCCCAAGCGGTAATCCCAACACAGTCGCCAATGCCGAACCTGTGGCAAGCATGCCTAGGGCGGCGGTCTGTCTGCCTTTGGGGGCGACACGCACCACCAAACTTGCCGTGATTGACCAAAATACCGCATGAGCCAGTGCCACCCCCGCCCGAGCGATGAGTAACACAAAAAAACTGCCAGCAAGTACGGTCATGATATGACTGATGATAAAGATGGTGAATAAGCCCATGAGTAACTTTTTGCGTTCCATCTTAGCGGTTATGAGCATGGCAGGCAAGGATAAGCATGCCACAATCCACGCATACACAGTCATCATCATGCCTGCTTTGTGGGCAGGCATACCAAAACTTGCCCCAATGTCAGAGAGCAAGGCGATGGGGATGAATTCTGTGGTGTTAAAAATGAAGGCGGATAGGGCTAGGGCAACGACACGCAAGGTGCGAATGCGATTGGCGTAGGCGGAAAAATCATGTGGGGGTGTGTTGGTCATGGATGATGGATAAAGGGTTTATTTTAACATAAAACGTCAAAATGTTGTATCTGGCATGGCTTAGGTGTAAAATAGACAAGGATATCACTATTTAGGAAAAACCATGACCGACTTTCACAAAACACCATCCGATGTTCGTCGCACTCGTGTGCTTGAAGTACGAAAGATGCTTGCCAAAGATGGATTGTCCGCCCTTATCATACCATCTGCTGACCCACATATGTCTGAGTACTTACCTGTGTATTGGCAAGGCCGGGCGTGGTTGTCTGGTTTTACAGGGTCAGTTGGGACATTGGTTATTACGCAGGATTTTGCAGGGGTGTGGACAGACAGTCGTTATTGGGTGCAAGCCCCCATAGAGCTTGATGGTACGGGCATAGTATTACAAAAAATGGAGCAAGCTCATCCCACTTATGCCAAATTTTTGGTGGATAATCTGCCACATGGGGCAAAGGTGGCGATAGACGGCTCGGTATTGTCCATGACAGAGTTTGACAACCTAAACCAGGCCTTTGATGAGCATGGCATACAACTTGTCATTGATGCCGATGTTTTAGGGCAGATTTGGCAAGACCGCCCAAGCCTGCCTAATGCCACCATTGATGTGCACGATGCAGCGTTCGTTGATGCCAGTGCTAAACAAAAACTCACCCAAGTGCGTAAGGTCATGACCCAAAAAGGAGCAACACACCATCTTATCAGTAGTCTTGATGATGTTGCATGGCTTACCAATTTGCGTGGGGCGGATGTGAATTTTAACCCTGTGTTTTTATCGCATTTACTCATCACAACCGACACGGCTACTTTATTTGTCCATGATGATAAGCTCACAGATACCGCCAAATCTGCCCTAGATGCAGCAGGTATTGATGTGGCTCATTATGACAGCGTGGCACAAAGTTTAGATGATGTGGATGCTCTGCTGTTTGACCCTGCCAAAGTAGCGGTTGGTACGCTTGCCCATCTGCCACAATCTGCCACACTCACAAAAGCGTTCAATCCTAGCACCATCTTAAAAGCCATAAAGTCTGATAAAGAGCTAAATCATGTGCGTGAAGCCATGCGTCAAGATGGTGCAGCGTTGTGCGAGTTTTTTGCCAATCTAGAAGATAAACTTGCCCAAGGTGAGCGTGTGTCTGAGCTTGACATTGATGTCATGTTAGAGCATGCCAGAGGTCGTCAGCCTAACCATGTTTCGGCAAGTTTTGATACGATTGCAGGATTTTGTGCCAATGGGGCGATTGTGCATTATCGGGCGACAGATGAGCGTTTTGCGTATTTAGATGGCAATGGTCTTTTACTTATTGATTCGGGGGCTCAGTATAAAAATGGCACAACCGACATTACTCGTATGGCAGGCATAGGACAAATCAGCGATGATGAAAAGCGTGATGTTACCTATGTGTTAAAGGCTCATATTGCTCTGGCAAGTGCCCATTTTCCAAAAGACATACCATCCATGCAGCTGGATGTGTTAGCCCGCAATCAGCTGTGGCAACAGGGGCTAGATTATGGGCATGGGACAGGGCATGGTGTGGGTTATTTTTTAAATGTTCACGAAGGCCCACAGGTCATCTCACGCACCGCCCCCGTTACGCCCGAACGCATCATAAGCGAGGGCATGATAACCAGTAATGAACCAGGACTCTACCGTGAGGGTAAATGGGGCATACGCCTTGAAAATTTGGTGGTGGCGGTCAAGGCATCCCAAAGTGAGTTTGGTGAGTTTTTAAAATTTGAAGATTTGACCTTATGTCCGTTTGATACTCGTTTGATATTGCCAGAGCTTTTAAACGAACAAGAAAAACGCTGGCTAAATGACTACCATAAGCGTGTTCATGATGAGCTTATTGGACGTGTGGATGGTCGTGCTAAGGCGTGGCTTATCAAACGGACGCAGGCGATATGAGCATGCCTAATAAGATGAGCATGCAACCTGTCATCATAAGTAGGGCGTGGCTTAGGTTTGGTATTTTTGATGGTAAATGCCAAAGATGGTTACGTCCTAAATTTTTATCGTACTTATAAAAATATCATCAATGATGAGTATCCCCCAACCACGTATTTTAACGACCTAAATCACTTTAAACACCCCAAAAGGAGTATCCGTGCCAAATCAGATTGCCCTAACTCATAATTTGTCTGTCATCCAAGAGCTTGCTCCAAGCGAGCTTTGGCGGTGGTTTGCTCAGATTTGTAGCATTGCCCATCCATCTTATCACGAAGAAGCGATGGCGACCTACATCGTAGCATGGGCAAGCTCTCATGGACTTGTTGTTTGGCGTGACGAGGTTGGCAATGTCATCATTAAAAAACCTGCCACAGATGGCATGCAAAACCGTACACCGATTGCTCTGCAAGCCCATTTGGATATGGTTCCCCAAGCCAATGCTGACACAAACCATGATTTTACCAAAGACCCCATCATCATGCAATTTAGCGATGACAAGGCATGGATAAAAGCGACCGATACCACGCTTGGGGCCGATAATGGCATTGGCATGGCAAGCTGTTTGGCGGTGCTAAGTGATGAGTCGGTGGTTCATCCTGATATTGAGGTGCTACTGACCATGACCGAAGAGACGGGTATGGTGGGAGCGATGGGCTTACAAGCAGGCGTGCTGACCGCCCCCATCATGGTCAATACCGACACCGAGGAGATGGGCGAGATTTATGTGGGCTGTGCTGGGGGTGTGGATGCTGATTTGGCATTGCCTGTAAATTATGTGGATAACAACCATGGCAGCACGATGAGTTTGACCATCAAGGGTTTAAAGGGTGGGCATTCGGGCGTGGACATTCACAAAAACCGTGCAAACGCCATCAAACTTTTGGGGCGAGTGTTGGCGATGTTATCACGGACGTGTGATTTTAAAGTTGCTGACATCAAAGGCGGTTCGCTAAGAAATACCATTGCCCGAGAGAGTACGGCACTGCTTGTGATGGATGAAGCGAACAAAGAGCAATTTTTGGCAAAATTATCTGATATCATCAATGACATAAAAAGTGAGATTGGTGCAGCTGAACCTAATTTGTCCATCACAGCAGACACAGCCGAGCAGCCTGCCCAATTCATCCAAAACAGCCAAACCCTGATAAATCTCATTAATGTGCTGCCATCTGGTGTGGTGCGATACAGTGATAACATCGCCGATGTGGTAGAAACTTCATTGTCATTTGGGGTATTGGGCGTGGCAAATGGCAAGCTTGTGGCGACCTTACTCATACGCTCACTTACTCATGTTGGCAAACAAGGCGTGATAAGTACTTTGCAAAGTGTGGCAGATTTGGCTTCGGCAAAAGTGACGTTTGATGGTGATTATGTGGGATGGAATTATGACCCCAACTCTGCCATTACATCTATCACCTCACGCTTGTATGCTGATATTTTAGGTCATGAACCAACCATCAAGGTCATTCATGCAGGGCTAGAATGTGGATTGATTAAGAAAAATTATCCTGACATGGACATCGTCTCCATAGGCCCTACAATCATCAATGCTCACTCACCCGATGAAGCGGTGAATGTGGCGAGCGTGGCGGTATATTGGCAACTTTTGACGGATATTTTAAAGAATTCACCCATCAAAGAGTAGGGATAAAAAAATAAGAGTGGGCAGGGTGATTGTCCTGATTTGGTTGGATTTTTTCATGCAAATGCAAATGCCAAAGGCAAAAGTATTCTATCTTATGACTGACTGACCCCTTTATCAGATTTCATCACATCAAGTACAATGCTCCTAAGCCAGCGATGAGCCATGTCGTGTTCGGTGCGTTCGTGCCATG